>JAEEGI010012146.1_pt1 | contig 18454 bp, 7 predicted proteins | sample 8958751 | NCBI WGS metagenome assembly JAEEGI01 (sample SAMN16246545, study PRJNA631951) | gut metagenome | biome: gut microbiome; feature: rumen; material: KS-attached | host: Bos | place: Iran: Karaj | collected 2018-10 | reverse complement strand
ACACCGGCCTGATGGCCGACTTTTGCTTTGCGATGGTGCTGCGCTTCGCTTGCCCTTCGGGCTCCCGTTCGGTCGCGAGCACTTCGTGGTTCTCGAGCACTTCGTGGTTGCGGTTTTGGGTGGCGGACAGGGCACGCCCCCTGCACGGCGCGGAAGGACGGACAGGGCACGCCCTGTCCCTACAATTGCCAGCAGGAGATCTCGGAACACTTGGGGCGAATAAGACAAATGGATGAAAAAACTTATCAAAGATCGTGTGTGCGGGCAAAGATATGTGACAGATGTATGGCCAACAATGTTACTCACACAAATGGGTAATGCCAAATGAACATTTCAAATTATGAACATATGTAGAATTAATGAATAAGTATAAACTATTTTGATTTATTAAAAATTATTATTAAATTTGCAAACATAGTTACAAATTAAAATTAATTATTAATATAAATGCAATTCAGAATTAAAACTTAAAAATAATTTAAAATCATATAGCTATGAAACGATTACTACTATCACTTGTGACAATGATGGCATGCACAGCTGCCTGGGCAGGTGTGGCCTATGCAGAATATTCCAATGGCACCCTCACATTCCGCTATGATGCGAATTTGAATAGCGTGCCTCCAGGTTGTTTTGCCATTGATAATGTTGTTGCTCCAGACTGGAACATTATGGATCTCGAAAAATCGGTAACCAAGGTGTTGTTCGACCCATCGTTTGTGCAAGCAAGACCCAAAACCACTCGATACTGGTTTTACAATATGGAGAATCTCACCACCATCGAAGGATTGGAATATCTCATCACCACTGAGGTGATCACCATGGATAGGATGTTTAAGGGCTGTAAAAGACTCACGAGCATTAATTGGGGCAACAACCTCAACACATGGAATGTGACCGACATGAGCGAAATGTTCTACGATTGTTTATCTTTAACCTCCCTTGATTTAAGGCTGTTCAAAACACCCAATGTGACCGACATGTCAGCAATGTTCCAAGATTGCGCAAGCCTTACAAGCCTCAACGTGAGCAGTTTTGATACACGCAATGTGACTAACATGAGTTCCATGTTTAATGGCTGCTCAAGCCTGACAAGCCTCAACGTGAGTCTCTTCAACACTGCCAAGGTGACCGACATGAGTGTCATGTTCAGTGGTTGCTCAAGCCTGACAAGCCTCGACTTGAGCAGTGTTTCATTCATCACATCCAATGTTACTAGCATGGAATATATGTTCAGTGGCTGCTCAAGCCTGACAAGTCTCGACCTAAGCAAATTCGACACCTCGAAAGTAACCACAATGCATCGAATGTTCACGAATTGCTCAAGCCTGACAAGCCTCAATGTGAGCAGTTTCAACACGGACAATGTGACCGTCATGGCATGGATGTTCACAAATTGTAGCTCTCTTCCCAGCATAGATTTAAGCAATTTCACAACAGCCAATGTGACCTCAATGTTCGGAATGTTTCAAGAATGTGAAAAGCTGACCAGCCTTGATCTGAGCAACTTTAACACCTCAAATGTGACAAATATGTCCAGGATGTTTAATGCATGCAAAAGTTTGACTAGTATTAACATGAGTGGTTTCAATACGACGCAAGTAACCAATATGAGTGAGATGTTCCGGGAATGTGAAAAGCTGACCAGTCTTGACCTTGGCGGTTTCAATACGGCAAAAGTGACCGACATGGGCGAAATGTTTTATTATTGTAGAAAGCTGAAAAAAATATATGTGGGCAATAATTGGACAGCAGCAGGTGCGACGGAATCGTCGAGGATGTTTGATTCATGCTACTCGCTTGTGGGTGGTGCCGGCACTACTTACAATGATAACCATGTCGATGGTTCCTACGCACATATCGATGGCGGCTCCAGCAATCCTGGCTATTTAACCCTGAAACTGTTTTATGATGTGTGGATTAATGGCCAGCAGGTTGCCAATTCCAATTGCGAAGATCTCAGCATCATTACTGGCGTGAGCGGCACAGTGACCTATGAGCCCTCAAACACAACCTTGACGCTTAACGATGCCACCATCGTATCTAATGTCAACAATGGCATCGGTATAAAAAGCACTATCGACGGACTGACAATCAAACTGATTGAAAGAAACGTCCTTATAGCAGAGAATGGCATAGGAACTCGTGCCATGTCGCTGAGCACCACCACAATCAAAGGCCCTGGTACGCTTGGGGCTTGGGCGAACAATTCAGGCATTTTAGTTAGCGGCAACAAAACCCTCACGATCGATCATGTGCCTGATTTATATGTTGAGTCTAAATATGGCATTTATGCATCGGATTCTGAGTTATTCCGCGCAGTCGTTAAGGGAAGCAATACTGTTGTGGAAGTCAGCGGCAGCTCATGTGCGATGGGCGGCATGACCGAGCTGGTGCTGAACGATGGCCTCAAAATCACTGAACCGGTGGGCGGTTATTTCAATAATCATGCCGTCTGTGATGCCAGTGGCAAGATTGCCACACATGTTACCATCGGCGGCAGCTTGGTGGGTGATGTGAACGGCGACGGCAAGGTGAATGTGACCGATGTCACAACCCTAGTCAACATGATTTTGGGCGTCATTCCCAAGGATATGGAGCGTGGCAACATTAACGGTGACGACAAGATAAACGTGACCGACGTGACCGCCCTGATCAACATTATCCTCGGTGTGAATCACTAAGAAGTTATACCTTGAAACCACCGGGGACTCTCAAAACCAAGAATACATCATAAAAACCACATCATTATGAAAACAACAAAATCAAGAAAACGCACATGGCTGCCAGCCTGGCTGGTGACCGTTATATTAATGCTGCTGAGCCCGGTTGTGGCACATGCCTACGAATACGTGGAACTTGAGGGAGGAGAATACACTTCCTCGTATCTGGCTTCCGTTTGTAGTGGCAAGCATGTGTTTTTCAACGGCGATGCGACTCTCATCATTAATGAGAATTTGAGCATCAAAGAGATTTACTCTTGGGGTAAAGTGACCATCATAAGCAATGGCCACCGCTTCGACATTGAGCAGGACGACGCCAGCAGGAACGCCATGACTATCTGGGGGGGGGTTGAAATCCGCGGTTCCGGATCTGTTATCGTCCAGGCTCACAAACATGCGCTGGTACTTAACAGCGGGCAACTGCTGGTGTGGAACGGCTCTGCAAGGTTTCAGTCTTATGCCGAAAGCGCCATCCACTCCAACTCTGAGAATGTGAATATCGCTATCTCAAACGGTGCGGCCACTTTCGAGTCACCTACGGCTGCTGTGGATGGCGAGGTTAAAAAGTTTTCAATCTCTGGCGACAACAGCTACGTGTATGTGAGGGGACCTCTCAAGGGCATTGGAGAGTTCCAGATTTCAGGTGGATACTTCAACTTGATAAACACCACTTCTGGCCCTTATACTATTCATGCCCAATCAATCGACTTCACAGGCGGGAAAATCTATGTGACCGAAAGCCATCCTGACGATGAATTATGTGACGCTACAGAATTCTATTCCAGCATAAAATGCAATAATTCTGTAAACATATCGAATTGTTCGCTCGAAGTCTATGCTTATCCTTACATAGCCATTACAGGCTTTCATATTAACATAACAAATGCCAAGGTAAAAGCTAAAGGCCGATATTGTGCACTTTTTTCGAATGGCCAATACGGTAGAGTCACCTTGGACGGCGAGTTGAATGAAGTCGTTCTTAACGCACGCTATGCTATCGAGGCTATTTATCTTGACCTCAAAGGAGGCAAACTTGTGGCTCGCGGCGGCCAGTTTCCCATAAGGATACCGATAATCAACATCTCGCCGCATGCAGGCTGCTCCTTTGAGTCATACGCCTATAAAGGCAGCAACTATATGCCTAGCTCTTTTACAGACAGTGGCTTTCCTTTCCTCGCCCAAGTGGACACCTATAGCTACAACCATATCATCAATCTACAGCGCCCCACTGCTATAACCGGCTCGATACCCGGGCAAGAAGGCTTATTCAGCGGGAAGTTGCTGAAAAGAAGGGACCCTTGGGTTATGATAAATGCTGACATATACTATTTCGGCTTGCCTGACGGCTCTCCATTCAACTATGTGAGACTGGGGGTGCCTCACATCCAAAACATGACCGGCGTCAACAATCCATTCCTGCTGCAACCGTCAGGAATGACAAGCACCAAGCATGTGACACCGGGTGACACATTGCTGCTGAACCTGGCTCCGCTTGAGCCTTACTCCCACTTCCCTGATGCCGACGGAAGACCCGTCGTCAAGCTCGTGAAGCGTAACCCCAGCACAGGAACACGCACCGTTCTAGTCGAGGAACAAGCCGATACCACCAATGGGAACTGGAACTGGAGCTACACCTTCACCGAGCAGGACGTGAACTGCTACTACACTGTCGAGGTGGAACTTGACGGCTACGAAGGCTCGCTGCAGTCACGGCAATACTATGTGAGCAAGTTAGAGAATTGGAACCACCCGGTAAAGCCCGTGTTGTCGTTCCTTTCGGGAGGCATCAGGGTGAGCAACGCACGCACCAACCAGGAATACATCCTGCTCTCGGAAGCGCAGTTCAACCAGTTCCTCAACACACCAAATGAAGCTAGCTGGTGGCAAAATTCCTACAAGCCCACCGGCTCCACGCTGTCAATCACCAACTGTTATTTAGGGCAGATCAACTATGTGGTGACGCGATGCAAGGAGACCATCTCTACGCTGCCGGGATATGAGCACGCACATGCCTCAATCCTGCTCGACAACAGCATCACCGTGACCTCAGGACTCAAGCTCGACGTCACTGCAGTGGGCAGCGGCAATTTTGCAGATATGGAATACTATAATGGACACGTCACCTACACCACACTCAAGAGCGGCGTGCTCAAGGTGACCATCAACCCGCTTCCGAGCAATGCCACCGACTTTGAGGGCATCCGAGGGCAGGACTTCAACATCGGGTACTACGGGGCACCTTACAACACCAATATGTGCGCACTCTATGCCAACTCAGCCTGCACCACGCCGCTCAACGCCAACACCCGCTACAAGACGGTGTATGTGAAGCCTTTGCTCACTCAAAGTGACCTGCCCGTGGTGAACATAAGCCTTTATCCCGACAACGGCGGTCCAGATGACCTTATTGCAACCACACCGCTTTACCTGAATGTGAGTGACGATAACGGCAACTTCACACCCTACACCCTGCTCGTCAATAATGGCGAGATTGTAGAGGCACACAAGTGGGAGAATGTGGAAGGCATTCCCTTTGCGGTGTTCCCGCAACGCGCCTCACTCACGGGCGATGTGACGGTGACCTACAGCAACGTGCAAGGTCCGTTCCCCAGCGTCGCCGGGCAGCAGAACCGCCGACCCTCGTTCACCGTCGACAAGGAGAAACGCACCATCAACATGATAGCATCGACCCAGTCTTACATGCTCGAGAACCACACCTATTACTTCACCGTGGCTCATAAGATTAACGGTGCCACCTATGGTTGGGGGTCATTAAAAGTGAATATCGTCAAGCGTGAACTCACTGGCCTCACGCTCGACCACACCGAGGCCACTGTTGACCCAGGCGGCACGGAAGAGTTCAGCGTCATCAGCACACCCGACGAAGTCTGGCAAGAGGACTATGTCAACAAGACTTTCACCAGCAGCGATGAGAGCGTGGCAACCGTGCGCTGGGACGGTGGCGGCACCCATAAGGTTTTCGTGACCGTGCCCGAGGATGCGCCTCTGGGTGCCACCGCCACCATCACCGTGGGCGCCCTCGAAACCGATGTCACCGCCACTGCCACCATCACTGTGGGCGGCGAGAACTACAACCTGTGGGTTAACGGCAATCAGGTAAACTCGTTCAATGCCGAAGATGTGATAGGCGACGGCACCGTGAGCTATTCTGGCACCTCGCAGAGTGGTGCACTCACACTTAACGGAGCAACCATCACAAGCAACAGTGACTCGCAAGCCGCTCTCAAGAGCGAAATGCCGAATCTGATTATTAACGTTGTAGGCACCAATAAACTGTCGGCGCCAAGCGAGGCTGTTTCACTCGTTGAATCGGCCAACATAGCTGGTGATGGAGAACTAAAGGTAACATCGACAGGTAGTTCGGGGCTTACCGTTGCTCTTGCAGGATACAAGGATATTACCATCGAAGAATCGGTGAAGGTGAGTGCAAGCAACAATTCCTCATATGGTATAGGAGCATTGTCGTTTGGACGTCTAAGCGTCAACAGCCCTGATGCCCAACTCAGAGGCTTTGGCAAATTTGCATCGGTGGGCTACCGTGATGGATTTGTTGGCACTATCACCGAACCACAAGGAGGCAAACCTGTTTACTACGACGCCTTGGAATCCTACTTCATTGGAGATGCTAGTGGCAACATAGTCAAAAACGCGTGGGTGAGCATCAACGGCAATCCGATCTTCCTGCGTGGCGACGTGAATGGCGATGGCAAGGTGAACGTGAGCGACGTGACTGCCCTCGTCAACATGATTCTCGGAATCATCCCCAAGGACATGGCCCGCGGCGACATTAACGGCGACGACAAGATAAACGTGACCGACGTGACCGCCCTGATTAACATCATTTTGGGCATCACTTGATGCTGAGATGTTTGATAACTGAAAACTGTAATCTCAAAAACAAAATTAATATGAAACGGTTATTTCTTCTCTTAGTGACAATAACAGCCTGCATGGCAGCGTGGGCGGCTGAACCTTACGTAGTTTATTCCTCAAGCAACACTACACTCACCTTCTACTACGGCACAAAACCCAACGAGGCTTATAGCCTAAATACAGGAATCGGATATCCCAGTTGGTACTATGATGGCACCTATGTCGATGTAACGCGAGTGATCTTCGACTCATCATTTGCGCAGGCACGCCCCACCATTACCAATTACTGGTTTTACAAAATGGAAAACCTCACCACCATCACGGGATTAAATTACCTTAACACCAGTCAGGTGGTTAATATGATGTATATGTTCGATGATTGCAAGAATCTGACAAACCTTAACCTTAGCAGTTTCGACACAGAAAAGGTGACCAATATGTTCTTCATGTTCAGTGGTTGCGAAAATTTGACATCACTTGATGTGAGCAGCTTTAACACTTCAAATGTTACCGATATGACTGCCATGTTCGCTAACTGTAAAAAACTCACCAGTCTTGACTTGAGCAATTTCAACACATCAAGTGTGACCACTATGAAAAGCATGTTCAATAATTGTGAGAGCTTGTCAAATTTAAACATAAGTAGTTTCAACACCAGCAACGTTGTTAATATGTGGGCCATGTTTGATGATTGTGATAATCTCACCAGTCTTGATTTGAGCCACTTCGACACATCTAAAGTGGAAGAAATGGGGAGTATGTTCTCGTGGTGCGAAAAACTAAGCAATCTCAACCTCAGCAGTTTTAACACCTCTAATGTGATTCATATGGATCATATGTTTTCTGGTTGTGCCTCTTTAGAGAACCTTGACTTGTGCAGTTTTAACACATCAAAAGTGGCCAACATGAATGGCATGTTCGATAGAAGCCGCCAGCTTAAGACCGTGAAAGTGAGTAGCGAATGGAGCACAGATAGGGTGGTATTTTCAGATGATATGTTCTTCCAATGCTATTCGTTGGAGGGTGGTGCAGGAACTACCTTTGATTCTAACCATGTTAATAAGGATTATGCCCGCATTGATGGCGGACCTAGTTATCCTGGCTATTTAACCGGTGAAGTCTATGACCTGTGGATCAATGACATACAGGTTACTGCCAAGAACTGTAACGACCTTAGTGGCATTACTGGCTTGAGCGGCACGGTAAAATATGCTGCATCGAGCAAAACGCTGACGCTTGTTAATGCCAGGTTGACTTGTGGTGCGGTGCTTAACAAAGCGTGCATAAGAAGTAACATAGATGGAATGACCATCAGCCTGAAGGGTACTAACAGCATCTTAGTGACGCCAAATGCCTCTGATGTGGTTGGGATGGTGTTGGCCAACACTACACTAACAGGAGGTGACACACTTGCGATACAAGGGCGACGGGCTGGCATCGCCATTCAAGGTGGTAAGACCGTTACGTTCAATAATGTCCACAACCTGGTAGTTAAAGGCACAAATGGAATCTATTCATCCTCGGCAAGCAATACCAAATTGGTTGTCAAGGGAAGCGGGACTAATGTGCTTGCCACTGGCTCCCAAGGTGCAATACTGGGCATGGGTGACTTGGAGCTGGAAGATGGCCTGAGTTTCATTGAACCCGAAGGAGGTCATTTCTATAATGCTGCTGTTTGTGATGCCAGCAACAATGTCGCCACCCGAGTTGTCATCGGCAGCAACAAACTGCGCGGCGATGTGAACGGCGACGGCAAGGTGAATGTGAGTGATGTTACCACTCTCATCAACATGATTCTGAATGTCATCCCCAAAGACATGGACCGTGGCGACATAAACGGCAACAGCAAGTTAAACGTCTCGGACGTCACCGCCCTCGTCAACATTATCCTGAGCATCAGCTGATGCTGAGATATCAGATGTCAGATGTCAGTTATCAGATATCAGATGTCAGGAGTCAGTTATCAGTTATCAGATGTCAGAAGGTTTTCATCCACCTCAACTGACATCTGAAAACTATAAACTAACAAAAAACATACAACTATCATGACAAAGAAATCATCACTCATCGGTTTTATTCTGTTTGTCACAGCCTTGTCGCTGCACGCACAACGCATTCAAGTGATCGACAGCGACGGGACGCCTGTTCCCTTTGTAACGGTCACCACCTCAGAAGGCAAGTACATAACTAGTACCGATCTTGACGGATGGATTGAAGATGTGGGTAAAAACACCGTCATCCACCTGGCGCAGGTGGCCTACAAACCCCTGACCATCGCCTTGGCCGACATCAAGAATGGCAAAATCACACTCGAAGAGGTCAATTACGATTTGCCCGAAGTGGTGGTCAAACCCAAGCCATATCTCTATGCCCAGACTTATTTCCGCGACATTTACATCGACGAGGAAGGCCCGATTTACTATCGCGGCGGCGTGATTGACAACACCTACGACCTCGACAAAAAAGAGGTGAAAGCCAAGAAGCGTCACCTGTCGAAAGGCTCAAGTGGCTTCCTGCGTTTCCTCATCGACCGCTTTTGCGGTCCCTACGACGAGTTCTGTCAGTTGCCCAAGAAGTCGTATTACGAGAGGCTACTCAAGGCGCGCGACGAGGGACTGCTCACGCTCACTGACGACGGCACAGGCCGACTCATCATTGCCGACAGCATCTGCCAGCTCGGGTACATCTACTGGGACCGCGAGGCGAAATTGCGCACGGTTTCGTTCGACCTGGATAAATACTACTACCACCACGAGAATGCCAAGAATAAGGCTAAGGCCGAGAAAAAAGGCAAGACTTTCGAGCCTGACACCCTTGAACAACAGCGCGTGAGCGAGACCATATACCAGGTGTACCGCACCGACTCGCTGGGCAACTCAACCCATGACGATTTCGTGATGTCGCAGCTCACCAAGGTGGGCCGCTTCAAGCGCACAGGAAAGGTCTTCCTGCTTCAGGCACAGTCCTATGCCACTGCCTATTCCTATGTCGACAAGAAGGAGTACAAGCAGCTGCGCAAGGACAACAAGGTGGACATGAACATCCAGGAACTGCGTCTGTTTGAAAAAAACAACGACATTCCACCCTTGGCGCCAAATATTCAAGAACAAATCGACAAACTCTTTGTAAAAGAACTCAATCAGTAGCTCTAAACAAACTATTGCAATCAAAGAGGGTGTGGCATAATTTTATGCTACGCCCTCGTATTTGTGTAGCTACATGATATTATTGCAAACGATTGCATGAAATATTCGCTCATTTTATAATAATGTGTGAATCAAAACCGTTGTAAAAATTGTAAATTTACACACATAATGACTATTAACCGCAATCGTGCATCTTAACTCAAAAAACAACTATATCTATGAAAGTAAAATTCTTTATCGATTACCAAACCAACTATGGTGAGGAAATCATGCTCAACATCAAGCCTCAAGGCGATGCATCGCAACTGATGCATCAAGCCCTGACGACTGTTAACGGCAAGACGTGGTTCTGTGAAATGAACTTTGCCGTTAAAGACTGCGACTTCATTGATTACTACTACAGCGTGAACCGGGAGGGCAATGAAGTGCGTCATGAGTGGCTGGTTGCCCAGCACCGCCTGGAGCTGGTGGCTCCCCGTGACAGCCGCTACACCGTGTATGACCACTGGACCGACATTCCTGAAGACAGTTACCTCTACAGCTCGGCATTCACCGACTGCGTGGCATCGCGTCCGCTGCAGATGAGCAAGAAGGTGGAGTATGAACAGACCGTTCGCATCAAGGTGCGCGCGCCGCAATTGCGTAAGGGCGAGCGACTCGCCATTGTGGGCGAGGGAGCAGCACTGGGCAACTGGTCGGTCATCAACCCCGTGAACATGGTCGAGCACTCGCATAACGAGTGGGTGGCCAGCATCGACGCAAGCCAACTCGACACTCGCCTGTTCACATTCAAGTTTGTGTCGCTTGACACCGAAGACTCTGAACCCTATCCCTTGTGGGAAGAAGGCGAGAACCGCACCATCGTGCTGCCCGACATGAAGAAGGGCGATGTGCTGGTGTATGAACTCGACCCCGCTTATTTTGCCTTGCACCCCTACAAACTGGCCGGTACCGTGGTGCCCATCTTCTCACTGAAGACCGAAGGCAGCTTTGGTGTGGGCGACTTCGGCGACTTGAAGAGTATGGTTGACTGGGTGGCTTCTACCCACCAGCGGGCTCTGCAGGTGCTGCCCATCAACGATACCACCATCAGCAAGACCTGGGTCGACTCCTACCCCTACAACAGCATCAGCATCTATGCCCTGCATCCGCAGTACACCGACTTGCGCCAACTGCCACAACTCAAGGACAAGAAGCGCCAGAAACACTTCGAGAAACTGCAAAAGGAACTCAACGACCTGCCACAAATCGACTATGAGCGCGTGAATGCCGCCAAGCACGAGTATCTGCACGAGATCTTTGCTCAGGAAGGGGCCGAGATGATGAAAAGCGAGGCCTTCAAGGAGTTCTTCAAGAACAACGAGCACTGGCTGGTGCCCTACGCCGCCTTCTGCCACTATCGTGACCTGTATGGCACAGCCACCTTCAGCGAGTGGCCCGAGCACCGCAGCTTCGACGACAAGACCCGTGCCGCTATGGCCAACCCACGCACCAAGATTTATAAGGAAGTGGCCTACTGGTACTTCGTGCAGTTCATCCTCGACCAGCAGATGCGTGGTGCACACGAGTATGCACGCAGCAAGGGCGTCATCCTAAAAGGCGATATTCCCATCGGCATCAGCCCCGACGGCGTAGAAGCCTGGGTAGAGCCCAAATACTTCAACCTCAACGGACAGGCGGGTGCTCCACCCGATGCATTCTCGGCCAACGGACAGAACTGGGGCTTCCCCACCTACAACTGGGACGAGATGCTCAAGGACGGCTGTTCGTGGTGGGTGAAACGCTTCACCAAGATGGCCGAATACTTCGATGCTTACCGCATCGACCACGTGCTGGGCTTCTTACGCATCTGGGAAATTCCTATTGAGGCCGTCTATGGATTGCTGGGCCAGTTCTCACCCTCACAGGGCATGAGCCGTGAGGAGATTGAGAGCTACGGCCTGCACTTCCAGGACTACTTTACCGAGCCCTTCATTGCACACTGGGTGGTGAACCGCATCTTTGGTCACCTGGCCGACAAGGTGCGTGCCGAATATCTTGACCACCTGCACAACGACATCTACCGCCTGAAGGAGGAGTACAACACCCAGCGCAAGATAGAGGCAGCCTTCAGAGGGAAGGACAGCGACGACGACAAATGGATTCGCGACGGTCTGATGGCCCTGGTGAGCGATGTGCTCTTCTTGCGTGACCGCAAGAACCCCAACCTCTTCCACCCTCGCATCGCCGTGCAGCACGACTTCATCTACGAAGCACTCTACGACAGCGACAAGGCTGCATTCAACCGCCTCTATAACGACTACTTCTATCGCCGCAACAACGAGTTCTGGTATCACGAGGCCATGAAGAAGCTGCCCAAACTGGTACAGGCCACCCGCATGCTAGTGTGTGCCGAAGACCTGGGCATGGTGCCCGACTGCGTGGCTTGGGTCATGAACGAACTGCGCATCCTGAGTCTTGAAATTCAGTCGATGCCCAAGGACGACAAACTGCGCTTCGGCAACCTCTATGCTAACCCCTACCGCTCGGTGAGCACCATCTCGACCCACGACATGCCTACGTTGCGCCAGTGGTGGGACGAAGACTGGGACACCACACAAGCCTACTTCAACGAAGTGCTGCACCGTGAAGGTCCCGCTCCTCACCCGCTGCCCGACTGGCTCGCTGCCGACATTGTGCGCAACCACCTGAACTGCCCCTCGATGCTGTGTCTGCTCTCGCTGCAAGACTGGCTCTCGATTGACGAAGGCCTGCGTCTGCCCGACGCCAATGCCGAGCGCATCAACATCCCGGCTAATCCTCGTCACTATTGGCGCTACCGCATGCACATGACCATTGAGCAACTCATGAAGAGCGCCGACTTCAATAACAAAGTTAAGATTTTCATCACTCAAAGCGGACGAAAATGAAAAAGACAATCATTGCACTGCTTGCCGCTTGCCTCATGCCCCTGATGGCGCTGGCGCAAAACGCACAAGAGGTGAAATCGCCCGATGGCAACATGCTGCTCAAGTTCTACCTGGAGCAGAACGGCAAACCCACCTACGAACTCTCGTACAAGGGCAAGCAGGTGATCAAGCCCAGCCACCTGGGATTCAAACTGGCCAAGGACAAGCACGCCAGCATGAAGATGGACGAGTATGACCTGCTCGACGAGTTCACCCTCTATGATGCGTTCACCAACTCGTTCGACGAGACTTGGCAACCCGTGTGGGGCCAGTACAAGAACATACGCAATCACTACAACGAGCTGGCTGTGTATCTTGTGCAGGAGCACGAAGTTTTCACCAAGCCTGAGAATCCCACTGTTGAGGGACTCAAGAGGCATGTCACCAAGCGTGATGTCATCATACGCTTCCGCGTGTATAACGACGGCATGGGACTGCGCTACGAATTTCCCCAGCAGGAGAACCTCAACTACTTCATCATCAAGGAAGAATGCACCGAGTTTGCCATGACAGGCGACCACATGGCGTGGTGGCAGACGGGCGACTACGACACGCAAGAGTATCCCATGCAGCAGTCGCGCCTATCTGAAATCAGAGGCCTCATCACCCGCTGCATCGACCCCAACAGCGGTTACACGCCCAACAAGATGACCGATGCCGTGGTGTGGGACAATGCCTCGCAGACTCCCTTCTCGCCCACCGGCGTGCAGACCTCGCTGCAGATGAAGACCGACGACGGCCTCTACATCAACCTGCACGAGGCCGCCTGCACCAACTACTCGACCATGCACCTGAACCTCGACGACAAGAACATGGTGTTCACCTCGTGGCTCACCCCCGATGCCGTGGGCAACATGTGCTACATGCAGACACCCTGCCAGACACCCTGGCGCACCGTGCTGGTGAGCGACGACGCTCGCGACATGCTCTCGTCGAGCCTCATCCTGAACCTCAACGAACCCTGCGCGCTCGACGATGTGTCGTGGATTCACCCCACCAAGTACTGCGGTGTGTGGTGGGAGATGATTGTGGGCCGCAAGTCGTGGAACTACACCGACGAGTTCCCCTCGGTCGACATCTACAAGACCGACTTCTCGACCGCCCGCCCCAACGGCCGCCACGGTGCGAACAACGAAGATGTGAAGCGCTACATCGACTTTGCAGCGCGCAACAACCTGAGCGAGGTGCTCGTAGAGGGCTGGAACACAGGCTGGGAAGACTGGGCCTGCATGTGGAAGTATGATGTGTTTGATTTCCAGACACCCTACCCCGACTTCGACATCGACATGCTCAACGAGTATGCCCACAGCAAGGGCGTGAAACTGCTCATGCACCACGAGACCAGTTCGAGCGTCACCAACTATGAGCGATACTTGGAAGATGCCTACAAACTGATGGACAAGTATGGCTACGACGCCGTGAAGACCGGCTATGTGGGCGACATCATTCCGCGTGGTGAGCACCACTACGGCCAGTACATGAACAATCACTACCTGCATGCCGTGAAAGAGGCCGCCAAGCACCACATCATGGTGAATGCACACGAGGCAACGCGTCCCACGGGCCTGTGCCGCACCTACCCCAACCTGGTGGGCAACGAGAGTGCACGCGGCACCGAGTATGAGGCATTCCACCTCACCAAGCCCGACCACACCGTGGTGCTGCCCTTCACCCGCCTGCAAGGCGGTCCCATGGACTACACCCCGGGCATCTTCGAAACCGACCTGAGCCAGTGGAGCGACAACCACAACAATGTGCACTCCACCCTCGTTGGCCAACTGGGTATCTACCTGGTGATGCACGGCCCGCTGCAAATGGCTGCCGACCTGCCCGAGAATTACGAGAAGTTTGACGATGCCCTGCAGTTCATCCGCGACATGGCCATCGACTGGGACGACTCGAAGTATATCGATGCCGAACCGGGCGACTACATCACTGTGGCCCGCAAGGCCAAAGGCACCGACAACTGGTTCGTGGGCGGCAAGTGCGACGAGCAAGGACACAAAGTGGATGTGAAACTCGACTTCCTGGATGCAGGTCGCAAATACGAGGCCACCATCTATGCCGACGCCAAGAATGCTCACTACCTGACCAATCCCAAGGCCTATGTCATCACCCGCAAGACGGTGAAGAAGGGCGATGTGCTCAAGATGACTGAGGCCCCTGGTGGCGGCTTTGTTGTTTCAATCATGGCAAAATAACAAGAAAATGAAAACAATCATCAACTTAATCGCTATTATAATGATGACCTTGGGGACTTTAACGGCCAACGCCCAGACTGGCAACGAGATGACCTACACCCCGCAGGCCACCACATTCAGACTCACTACCCTCGGCAATACCCAAGCGGTGACGCTGCGCATCTACAACGAAGGCATTGGCGGAAAAGCGGCCAAGACCATCAAGATGTCGCCCGCCAAGGACAAGACTTCGTGGCATGCCACCGTCAAGGGCGACCTGAAAGGCAAGTTCTACACCTTCGAGGTGAAAGTGAACGGCAAACTCTACGGCGAGACTCCAGGCATCTGGGCCAAGGCTGTGGGTGTGAACGGCAAGCGTGGTGCCATCATCGACATGAAGAGCACCAATCCTGCTGGCTGGAGTACCGACAAACGACCCGCCATTGCCGCCAAAGACCTCATCATCTATGAGCTGCACCATCGCGACTTCTCGGCAGCCCGCAACATCAATCTCGACCCACAGCTGCACATCAAGCGCGTGAGCAGCAACTATCCGGGCAAGTTCATGGCACTCACCGAGGAGTGGGCCATTGGCCACCTCAAGGAGCTGGGTGTGAACGCTGTGCACATCCTGCCATCGTTCGACTACGCCTCGGTCGATGAGACGCGTCTCAACACCCCGCAATACAACTGGGGCTACGACCCGGTGAACTACAATGTGCCCGAAGGCGGCTACTCGACCGACCCCACCAAACCCGAAGTGCGCATCAACGAGTTCAAGCAAATGGTGCAAGCGCTGCACCGTGCCGGCATCAAGGTGATACTGGATGTGGTGTATAACCACACCTTCAACATCGACGGCAGCAACTTTCAGCGCACCATGCCCGACTACTTCTACCGCAAGAACGCCGACGGCAGTTACAGCAACGGCTCGGGCTGCGGCAACGAGACCGCCAGCGAGCAGCCGCTCATGCGCCAGTTCATGGTCGAGAGCGTGAAGTATTGGGTCGACGAGTATCACATCGACGGATTCCGTTTCGACCTGATGGGCGTGCACGACATCGAGACGATGAATGCCATTCGCAAGGCAGTGCCTGCCGACATCTTCATCTATGGTGAAGGCTGGAGCGCCGGTTCGTGTGCCTATCCTCAAGAGAAACTCGGCATGAAAGCCCACATTCAGCAAATGCCCGGCATCGCCGCCTTTAGCGACGAGATGCGCGATGGCCTGCGCGGCCCGTGGGACGGCGACGACAAGACCGCCTTCCTGGGTGCCGTGGCTGGCAACGAGGAAAGCGTGAAATATGGCATCGTGGGTGCCATCAGTCATCCGCAGGTCGACATGAAGAAGGTGAACTACGCCGATGTGGCCTGGGCCAGCCAGCCCACGCAGATGATTGCCTATGTGAGCTGCCACGACGACATGTGCCTCGTAGACCGACTGAAAGCCAGCATCCCTGGCATCAGCGAGAGCGAACTCATTCGCCTCGACCAGCTGGGACAGACGGCCGTGCTCACCTCGCAGGGTGTGCCTTTCCTGCTCAGCGGCGAGGAACTGCTGCGCAACAAGAAAGGCGTGCACAACAGCTACGAGTCGCCCGACAGCATCAATCAGCTCAACTGGAACAACCGCTTCAAGTATCCGCAGGTGTTCAACTACTACCGTGGGCTCATCAGTCTGCGCAAGCATCACCCTGCATTCCACATGGGCGATGCCGACCTGGTGCGCCGTCACCTCGAGTTCCTGCCTTCACAGGAGAATGTGGTGGCATACCGCCTGAAGAATCATGCCGGCGGCGACGAGTGGAACAACATCTATGTGGTGCTCAACGGCAGTCGCAAGGAGTGTGTGATTGATGTGCCGCAAGGCCGTTACACCGTGGTGGTGAACTGCGGATTTGTGAACGAGAAAGGCATTGATGTGATGGAAGGCACTCAAATTCGCATTCCCAGCCAAACTGCCCTCATCATGCACGACTAAACAGTAACATTATTTCAACGCTAAACGATCAACAACAATGAAAAGAGTTTTTTTAGCCGCTATGCTTCTTGTGGCTTTTGCCGCGCAGGCTGCCAAGCTCAATATCGACCGGGTTGAGCCCGAGAACTGGTATGCAGGACTCAAATACAACTCGCTCGAAATCATGGTCTATGGCGAGGGCATCGGTGCCGCCACCGTCACCACCGACTATCCAGGAGTGACCATCGACAGCATCGCACAGCTGCAGAGCCCCAACTACCTCATCATTTGCATGAGTCTGCACGGGGTGCAGCCAGGCACCATGAACCTCAACTTCCAGCTCGAAAAGAAGAAAAAGACTGTGCCCTTCGTCTTCAAGCCGCGCAGCAACAGCGGCAAGCAGGGTTTCTCGAATGCCGATGTGCTCTACATGCTCATGCCCGACCGCTTTGCCAACGGCAACCCCGCCAACGACAAGGTGAAGGGGATGCGCAGCCAAGTGTGCGACCGCAATCACCCAAGTTACCGCCACGGCGGTGACCTGGAAGGCATACGCCAGCATCTCGACTATTTCAACGATCTGGGAGTGACCGCCCTGTGGTTCACACCCGTGCTTGAGAACGACTCCCCCGAGAGTCCCTGGAACGACACCTATCACGGCTATGCCACCACCAACTACTACCGCGTTGACCCCCGTTTCGGCACCAACGACGAGTACAAGCGACTCATCGACGAAGCCCATGCCAAGGGGCTGAAGGTGGTGATGGACATGATTTTCAACCACTGCGGATTTGAACATCCCTGGGTGGCCGACATGCCCACAAACGACTGGTTCAACCTGCACGAGTGGCTCAAGAAATCGAAAGGCACCAGCGATGCTCGCGGCACCAACTTCCAGCAGACCAGCTACAAGCTGGCGCCCGTGCTCGACCCCTATGCCAGCCAAATCGACAAGAAGGAGACCGTGCAGGGCTGGTTTGTATCAACCATGCCCGACCTCAACCAGAACAACTCGCATGTGATGAACTATCTCATCCAGAACAGCATCTGGTGGATCGAGACAGTGGGCATCGACGGCATTCGCATGGACACCTACCCATACGCCTACGCCGAACCCATGGCACGGTGGATGAAGATCATCAACAACGAGTACCCCAACTTCAATGTGGTGGGCGAAACCTGGTTTGAACAGCCTGCCTACACGGCCGCTTGGCAGCAAGGCAGCAAGGTGGCCAAGACCGACAGCCACCTGAAGACGGTGATGGACTTCGCCTTCCGTGCTGCCATCGACTCGGCAAGCGTGGAGGAAACCGACAACCAGTGGCGCGGCTTCAACCGCGTGTATAACAACCTGGTGTTCGACTACCTCTATCCCGATCCCAGCAGTGTGATGGCATTCATTGAGAATCATGACACCGACCGCTTCCTCAAAGACGGACAGGATGCCGACAAACTCAAGCAAGCGCTTGCCCTGCTGCTCACCATGAACCGCATACCGCAGCTGTACTACGGCACCGAGATTCTCATGAACGGCACCAAGGCGGTGACCGACGGCAATGTGCGCAAGGACTTCCCAGGCGGATTCCCGGGCGATGAGCACAAC
>JAEEGI010012144.1_pt1 | contig 18456 bp, 17 predicted proteins | sample 8958751 | NCBI WGS metagenome assembly JAEEGI01 (sample SAMN16246545, study PRJNA631951) | gut metagenome | biome: gut microbiome; feature: rumen; material: KS-attached | host: Bos | place: Iran: Karaj | collected 2018-10 | reverse complement strand
CTGCCGTGTCGAGGGCGATGAAACGCTGTCCGGACGGGCTGGCAGATGGCTGCTGGACCTGGGTGAAGTCCATCATACGGCACGGGTCTTCCTCAATGGGGAGGACCTGGGACTGGCCTGGAAGGTCCCCTATCAAATCGATGTAAGCGGGAAACTCCTTCCGGGCGATAACCATCTGGAAATCCATGTCACCAACTCCTGGGCCAACCGGCTGATGGGCGATGAACGCAAGCCCCAAAGCGCCCGGGTGACATTCACTTCCGAACAATTCTATACGGCGGACGACCAGCCCATCCCTTCGGGCCTGATCGGGCCCGTCCGTATTCTTTGCATTGAAAATCAGTGAGATATGAAATACAAGAGTTTATTGTTCTTGGGATTATTGCTGGCCGTTTCCTGCGGGAAGCGCGAGCCGGATATCATCGAGCGCATCATCGAAAGGACGGATACGGTCGAGACGGTCATCGTGGCCAAGGACGTCCCGGGGCGCCTGGTGTCCATCCAGGAGTTTGGCGTGCTGCCGACCAACAGTGCCGCCGTCAACAAAGCGAACCTCCAGAAGGCGATCGACGAGGCTCAGGGGGCCGGGCTGGCGCTCTATGTCACGCCGGTCGAGGATGGCTACCCGATGGACGGCGGCCTGGTCCTGAAGCGCAACGTGTCCCTGGTCGGGGCCCACGGGCCGACCGGCCGCGGCACGGCCAACGCGGCCAAGACCGGACCCACGGGTTCGCTGTTCGTCATCCGGGACCGGGAGAACGTATTCCTCTCCGTGGAATCGGCCACGCAGGTGAGCGGCATCCAGTTCTGGTATCCCGACCAGACCTGGAACGACCCTTCCAAGGTCATCTCCTATCCCACGACCATCCAGGGCTCCCGGGAGCACGGGCCGCAGGGCGTCACGCTCCGGGACCTGAGCTTCTACGGCGAATACCGGGCGATGGACTTCCGCATGCCGTCCCCGGGCGCCTGCGAGCAAATCCTCTTCGAGAACTGCTACGGCTACCCCCTGAGCGGGGAATTCATCGCCGTCGCGCGCTGCTACGACATCCCGCGCATCCTGCACTGCCACGTCAATCCGGCCAACCAGCGCGAATTCGGCCGTGGCTTCAGCGCCACCATCGTGGACAAGGTCGTGGCCCAGAAAACCTACGCCTACACCATCGAGACCACCGACAACGCCGTCCTGATGGACATCTTCACCTACGGCACCTACGGCGGCGTCTATATGGGCGAGCACACCTACGGACAACTGACCAATTTTAACCTGGACTGCGTGACGGTGGGCCTCTACCATACCGACGACGGGGCGAAGAACCGGACCTGGCAGATCGCCCAGGGCTCCATCATCGCCAACCAGGGCGCCGTCCTGGATGACGTCCACCCAGTGGTCGTCACCGGCATCGGCGGACACACCTCGCTGACCAACGTGGACTGCTTCTCCGGACGCAACGGGGGCACGGTCTGCGTGGGCGCGAGCAAGGATTTCCTCTACCTGCCGGGCGACGGCCTGGTGACCGTGACGATGACCGGCTGCAAGATGAGCGGATACACCGCCGACGACCCGGTCACGCTGGAGAACCCGCTGGCGACGGTCCGGGCGTTGGGCTGCTTCGACAAGGACGGTCTCCTCTACGAGAAGACGATTCCTGAGACCATCTTCGACGGCGGAATCCGGACGACCTTCGATGATTGTGACGCGGACCGGGGATGGAGGAGCGACCTGACGCTCTCCATCGACACGGCCAACAAGCAGCAGGGCTCAGGCTGCCTGAGCGGCACCGGCAGCGGCGTCGGCCTGTTCACCCGTGTCTGGGATACGCCCGTCGACGCGAAGGTCAGCCACCAGAAGGGTGGTCTGCACCTATGGTTGTACTTGAGCGACGCCACCGCGCTGGACCTCAAGGCCGAAGGCGCAATCGAAGTCACAAGTTCCGGCACCTGCGACAAGAAGGAATATGCCTGGTACATCTCCAGCCAGGACCTCAAGACCGGTTGGAACGAGCTCTGGCTCCCCTTCTCCCGTGCCGGCATCACCGGCGGCCGTCCCGACCTCACCGCCATGAACTATTTCCGCATCTACCACACCAAGATCCAGCGCCCCCTGACCCTCAAGATCGACGACCTCTGTTTCTATCAGGACTAGAAGCGCCAGGCGCAGCCGAGACGGAGCTGGGTGAAAGGGTAATCCTGAAGGCCTTGCTGGAGTTGGAGGAAGGGTTCGGGGCGGGTGGCGGCTAAGAAGGAACGGGGGACGGAGGAGCCGGACCGGGTCGAAGAGGAGTTGCGCTGGCCGAGGTCGAAGCCGAGGCGGAGGCGCAGGGTCATCGGGGCGTCGCCGTAGCGTTCCCAGCCGAAATAGCCGCCCCATTGCGCAGCCACATTCAGCACTTTCCCGTCGTAGAAGGCGCCCAGGCCGTACTGGATGGCGTCGTTCTGGCGGCCGGTGCCGGTCTGCCAGCAGAGGAAACCCGTGGTCGCCGAGGCCCGGAAGCGGCCCCAGCCTTTGCCGGCCGTGATGTCGAAGAAGTAGCCCGGCGAATCGTAATCCCGCGCATAGCCGAAGCAGTTGGCGGACGCCGTCTTCAGGACGGAGCGGACCATCACCGCAGGACGGCGCTCCGTCTCCGTCAGCAGCTGGATGTCCAGGCCCACATACACGTCGCCCGAGCCGTATCCCGGATCCAGGTCCGGGTCCGACAGGATGCGGCGGGCCTCCCGGACGGAAGCGTCGTAATTCCAGCGTTCCACCGCCGGCATCCAGAGCGAAAGGTTCACCCGGTCCGAGAAAAGCGGAATCCAGGCCCGCAGGAAAAGGTCGTAGGTATCGTCCTGCCCGTCCGTCAGATGCCCCCGGTAATAATCCCCCGCCAGTTCAAAACATAGCTTATCCTTCACCCGCCCGTCCGTGATTTCCGGGACCGGGAAGGCGTTGGGGCCGAACCAGCGCGGCGCTACCATCGTCTTCTCCCGCAGGTCCGGGACACGGATCGGCGTCGCGGCCCGCAGGCCGGAACACAGGGAAAGACCGAGGCAAGCCAGGAGGATGAGACGTTTCTTCATTGATTTCGCGATTGTTGCCCCAAATGTACGAAAACATTCCGAACGAAATCCTATCTTTGTATGAAACCCCCGCATTTCCAGCCATGTACAGAGAAAGAACCCTTACCGCCCTCCTGCTGGCCGTCGTCTTCCTAACCGCTTGCAAAGCCGACAAGACCTCCGCCCCCACGGACCGGCCCAACGCCGCCGTCGAAACGGGCGTACAGCAGTTCGAAAGCTGGGTGGCCGACCCGACGTCCATCCCCTTCACCTTCGTCTATGACAGCGTCGCCCACGAAGGTCTGAAGGGCCTGGAGCCCCTCTCGCAGCGGTGCGAGACCACCCCGGCGGGCAAGGCCCTGCACCTGGCGTACCGCCTGGATCCCCAGGTGGAAGTGCGCGTGGACGCGGCCCTCAACGCAGAATTCGGCCAGACCGAATACACCGTCTGGTTCGAGAACAAAGGCACGGAACCCAGCGGCGAACTGACGGAGTTGTGCAGCGTCTCCCTGCCCTTCCAGGGGGATGAGCCCGTCGTGCGCGGCTGTCTGGGGGACCACGGACACCTGTATGCCGACTACGTGATGCCGCTCCGGGACACCGTCGTGCGCTTCGCTGCGGCTTCCGGCCGCGCCACGCACTGGCATTTCCCCTATTTCGACCTGGTCCACGGCGACGGCGGCACCCTGATGGCCCTGGGCTGGGCCGGGACCTGGTGGGCGGAATTCATCGGAGATCCGGACCAGACCCTTTGGACCGCGGGCAACTGCATCGGCTTCGACTCCGTGCTCCTGCCGGGTGAAAAGGTCCGGACGGCGCTGGTCGTGATGCTGCCCTATAAGGGCCGCGACCGCGACGACGCCTCGAACCTTTGGCGCGAATGGTTCCTCAAATACAATATGCCCAAGGCCGACGCCCGGGGGCACGACATCCAGCCCTTCTCGACGACCAACTTCGCCTGGGATACGGGCCTGCCCAACTCCGACGGCTCCATCTCGGAGCGTTTCTACACCTGGAAACGCACCCTGGAGCGCCTTGTCTATGAAGACGTCGTCCCCGACTTCCGCTGGTTCGACGCCGGCTGGTACTTCGACCAACGCGGCCACAGCGAAGAAAGGGATTGGTACGAAGCCGTGGGCTCCTGGATCGTGGACACCGTCAAATGGCCCGGCAAGACCCTGCTCGAGTCCAACGAGGCCTGCCACAAACAGGGCATGAAGGTCCTGATGTGGTTCGAGTCCGAGGGGGTCGGCGACCTCGACGACATGGTCAAATACCACGGCTACAAGGCCGAATGGGGCTCCTACTACAAATGGAACCGCTACACCAGCAACCTGGGCGACCCCGAGTGCCTGGAATGGATCCTGAACCGCATCACGAAGGTCCTGGACGAGACCGGAGCGGACCTCTACCGCGAGGACAACAACTCCGATCCCATCAAGGCCTGGCGCGATTTTGACGGCAGGACCGCAGCCCGGACGGGACTTACCCGAACCGGAATAACCGAAAACCTGGCCATCCAGGGCCATTACGAACTCTGGGACCGCATCCTCGACTTCTGCGCGAAACACGGGAAATGCACCTATATCGACAACTGCGCCTCCGGCGGCGGCCGCAACGACATCGAATCCCTGCGCCGGAGCATTCCTTTCATGCGCAGCGACGACGACCGCACGACGATGCCCCTGCGCCTGTCGATGTCCTGGTCCTACTGCCGCTGGGTCCCCTTCCACGGCGCCAACACCAAGGAAGCCCCAGGCCACCAGGCTCCGGGCATTCCCGGCGGGAGCACGCACTACATCACCCGCTGTTCCTGGCTCCCGGTCTACAACCTGGAAGAGCGTTGGACGCACGACGTCGCCCTCGACTACGACCGCCTGCGCTCCACCTTCGGGGAATGGAAGAAGTATCGGCACCTGCTGGTCAAGGACTTCCATCCCCTGACGCCCTGGTACGGGCCTAGGGATGACACGAACTGGACGGTCTTCGTCTGGCACGACCGCAAGACCGACGAGGCGGTCCTGGAAGCCTTCCGGCAGGCGACCTGCCCGGAGCCTGAATACACGGCGCGCCTGGGCTTCCTGCAGCCGGAGCGGAACTACACCCTCACCAACGAAGATACGGGCGAAGTCCTGACCCTGAGCGGCGCCGCCCTCGCCTCGGAAGGCCTGCTCCTTCAACTGGACGAGCCGAAATCCTCCGCCGTCTGGCACATCCTTCCGGAATAAGCGTTATCTTTGCTTTATGAACCCTCGTCACCAAGCCATCCTCGATCTCCTGCACCGCGAAGTGAAGCCCGCCCTGGGCTGCACCGAGCCCATCGCCGTCGCCCTGGCCGTCGCCAAGGCCGTGGAGATCATCGAAGAAAACTGCTGCACCCGTTGCCCGGCGGGCTGGCGCCTGACGGCAGACCTGCACATCGACGTCGCCGTCAGCGGCAACATCCTCAAGAACGGGATGGGCGTCGGCATTCCCGGGACGGGGATGGTGGGACTGCCGATCGCGGCGGCGCTCGGCGCCGTCTGCGGGGATTCGTCCCGCAACCTGGAAGTGCTCGCCGGCCTGACGGACGAAGCCGTGGAGCGGGCCCGGGCGCTGGTCGCCGGCAAGTGCGTAGCCATTTCCGTAGCGGATACGGACCGGCTGCTTTACGTGAAGGCCACCGTTTCCGTGGGCGGAGAAGCCTCCGCCAGCGCGGAAGTGGACCCGCACGCGTACGCCATCATCGAGGATGACCACGACCGCATCGTGGAGACCAGTTTCGCCGACAAGATCCTGATGAGCTCCGAGTCCGGGGCGGCCGCGTCCGAGCACAGCCCCACGGACGGAGACGGACTGACGGTCCGGGAGATTCTATCCTTTGCCGAAAGCGCTCCCTACGGGGACATCGCCTTCATCCTGGACGACCGCACGCTCAACCTGGCCCTGGCCCGCGAAGGGCTCACGGGCGACTACGGCCTGCGCGTCGGCAAGACCATCCGCGAGAACCAGCAGGAGGTATTCGGCGATGATTTCCTGAGCTATGCGATGGGGATGACGGCCGCAGCATCGGATGCCCGCATGGCGGGGAGCACCCTGCCCGCGATGTCCAACAGCGGCAGTGGCAACCAGGGCATCACTGTCAGCATGCCGGTCATCGCCTACGCCCTCAAGTACGGCGTCGACGACGAACGCCTGGCCCGGGCCCTGATCCTGAGCAACCTGGTCGCCATCCACATCAAGCACTACCTGGGCAAGTTGTCGGCCCTTTGCGGCTGCGTGGTCGCTTCGACCGGGTCGGCCTGCGGCATCGTCTGGCTGCAGGGCGGCGGCTACGAGCAGGTCTGCGCCGCGATCAAGAACATGGCCGGCAACATCACCGGCATGGTCTGCGACGGGGCGAAAGTCGGCTGCGCGATGAAAGTGGCCTCGGGCGTCTCCTGCGCCGTCCAGTCGGCGGTGCTGGCCCTCAGCGGGACCTGCATTCCTTCCACGGACGGCATCATCGACGACGACATCGAGAAAACCATCCGCAACGTCGGCGCCATCGGATCCTCCGGGATGAAGGACACCGACCGGATGATCCTGGACATCATGCTTTGCAAATAAAACCCTGACGATATGAACCACAGAATCCTGCCGGTCGTCGTACTGGCTGCGCTTTCCGCCCTCAGCCTGCAGGCCCAGAGCGTCATCCAGCTCCACGAGGAGAGCGACGGGCGCTATACGATGGACGCCTCCGTCAACGGCGTGGGCGTGCGGACCTATTATGCCGCGGAGAACTGGTACGCCAGCATGTCCACGACGACCTATCTTTTCCTGTATGAGAACGGCTACATCGCCCCGGCGGACGTCAACGGGATGACCACGACCAAGATGCCGGACGGCACTTCGACCAAGGCCGCCTCGTTCGTCATCCGCAGCCTGAAGATCGGGCGTGTCATCGTGCAGAACCTCCCGGCCTTCGTCATCACGAAGCAGAATGTCCCGCTGATTGTCGGCAACGCCGCCTTCGACTGTTTCGGGACGGTGACGCAGGAGGGCGACCGGCTCGTCATCGACGACCGTTTCGAGGAGGATTTCGCCCAGGAGACTCAACCGGAAGCCCCGGCCGAAGATCCGACCCTCGCCATCGAGAAGGCCCTCCAGCAGCACATGGACGCCAAGGAATACACCGAGGCGGCGGCCCGTTTCGCCCAGCTGCAGGAGATGGGCGTGCTGACGATGTACAGCGAATACCAGTATGCGATGGTCCTCAATATCCTGCGCCGCAGCGACGACTGCATCGCTCTCTCCCTCCCCTGGCTGGAGGAGAACCGGGGCAAGTCGCTGACGCTCGACTACTGGATACTGGACGCCCTGGGCGACTGCTATGCCCGGAAGGGCGACCGGAAGGCGTCGATCCGCTATTACGAGGAGGCCGTCGAGGCTTACTGCCAGATGTTCAACACGACTGAGAAGAACATCCGGAAGAGCAAGTTCAAGGACGAGACGCTGGGCTACACCTTATATGACCTGGCCATGCAGTACGCGCCGCTCGACATGGGGAAGACGCGTTACTACAGCACCCTGGCGGCCAAGTGCGGCAACGCCTCGGCCATCGAGTTCTGCAAGAAGAACGCTTACGGTTACTGACGTTTCTTTTTCTCTCCCAGCACGCACCACCTGACGAAGGGGATGCGGCGGAGGATTTCATACAGCAGCGGCGACAGCGCGAAGACGGCGACGGCCAGGATGAGATACATGGCCACCGGCGGCAGGGACGTGTACGTCTTCATCATGTAGCCCAGGGCCGCGACGACCAGATAGTGGACGATGTAGAGACCGAAGCTGCTCTTCGTCATATAGGCCGCAAACTTGCCGGTACTGTCGAACTTTGCCTTGAACCAGGCCATCATCGCCAGGCAGGCGAGCCAGCCGTAGAGACAGTTGAGCGGACTTCCCAGATACTGCGGCGAGGTGTTGTCCTGGCCGAAGGTCGTGCCGATGAGGATGCCGCCGGTGATGACCGCGCAGGCCAGAAGCGGAATCCAGGCCTTGCCCAGCTTCTCCTGCACCTCGTCGTGCGAGAACACGAAATAACCCAGCAGGAAAGGAATCAGGTAAAAGAGCGGTTTGTAGAGATTGAGGAGACCGTCCGCCGTTTCCGGACGCGGGTTTTGGACCAGCGTCAGCGTGCCCGCCCAGAACAGGACGCCCAGCAGGATGATCCAGACGATGCCTGCCTTGCCGCACCAGTTCCAGAACCGGTCCTTCTTGTCCAGTTTGCGCACCAGCAGCAGGACCAGGCACAGCAGCCAGAGCACCTGGATGAACCAGAGCGGGCCGGTACCGCTGATGGCCATCAATACGTACTTCGCCACGGCGGGGATATCCCCGAACACGCCCTCCCGGGCGGCCACGACGGTGTTGAAATATCCCACCATCCAGTGGAATACGAACAGGCCGATGGTCGACGGGACCAGGAGTTTGCGCGTGCGGGCCTTGAACCATTCCCCGGCGGGATATTTTTCCAAGGCATAGCGCGCGCTGATGCCCGCCAGCAGGAAGAGCAGCGGCATGAACCAGGGGTAGAGGATGTACATCACGACGTCCTGGTACTGCGGGCACTCCGGATAGGGGCCGAAGCCGCCGATGCCTCCGAAAACGCCTTTGTTGTTGTAGAAGTAGATGACGTGGTACAGCAGCACCAGGAGCACGGTCACCCAGCGCAAGTTGTCGATCCAATGCTTTCTCATTTGGAAAGGCCCTCCATGGCCTGGTCGATGGCGGTTTGGATGATTTCCGTCTTGAGGAGCGCCATGCCCCGCTGGTCGCCCAGCACGATCAGGGCATCTCCCGGTTTCACGTCGTAGAGTTTGCGGGCATCTTTGGGGATCACGATCTGCCCCTTGTCTCCCACCTTCACGACACCGAAGATGTATTTGCCGTCTTTCTCTTGCATATCCGTAGTAATAGTTAGAAATTTCCCACAAATATAACAATTCTCCGAAAACCGGCAAACTATTTTCGTTATTATCTTGGATTGACTATCTTCGTACTATGAAACAAGTCGATATGGAAACGGAAAGGATCCTTTTGCGGGCTTGGCGCGACGCTGACGCGCCGGCGCTGTTCAAATATGCATCCGACCCGGATATCGGGTCCCGGGCGGGCTGGCCACCGCATCAGAGCCTGGAGGAGAGCCTGGAAATCCTCCGCACAGTCTTCGGCAACGACACCACCTGGGCCATCGAGCTGAAAGAGACGGGGGAAGCCATCGGCTGCATCGGTTACGGGCCTTCGTGCGAGTGCGCGCTCCCGGCCCGGGAAGGCGAACCGATCACCGGCTATTGGGTTGCCAAGCCTTATTGGAACCAGGGCATCTGTACGGAGGCCCTGAGGCTGATGATCGCCCGGATCCGGACCACCACCGCCATCCGGTCCCTGATCAGCGGCCACTTCATCGACAACCCCGCCTCCGGCCGCGTGATGGAGAAGTGCGGCTTCCTCCCCACCGGGGAAACCGTCATCGACGAATCCCAATACATGGGCCACGACCGTCCCATCCGGGTGCTTCGGCTGGAGCTATAAAAACGCCCTAACTACTATTTCGGCATACAAGTCCTAGCTATTCTCGCTGTATCCCACTTTCTTTGCTTTCAAGTCAGCAAGGTCAGTTTCGGTAATACCGCGTCCTTCGTCAAATTGTCCGCTCAAGATCTGGGCAATATGGAAAGCGACAGCGAGTTTGCTTGAGTTGAAGTTAACCAGTTCCGAAGAGACCCGAAGTACAAAGATGTTGGAGTCGGGACGGTTTTTCCGTAAGGTGTAGGCCAGGTTCTTTTTCAAAAGGGGATAGCGCTTCGAGCAGATGTCCGTTTTCAGGCCGAAGGTGTGCTCCATTTCATCCGAGAAGAGCCGGATGAAAGAATCGTATGCAGCCTGATCCAGGACGATTGGATCCAAACCATCCTTTCGTGCGTCGGAGAAATGGAAGTCCATTGGGTTGACGGAATCTTTCAGGTGCTCCACAATAATGATCGTCCATTCAGAAGCGATTTCATTCAGATCCTGCAGGAATGCTTCGCGATTTGCCGCACGTTTCGAGTCGGATTCTAAGGATGAAAGATTAAAATAGGAATCCGGATTGCTGCTATCCGCCTCAATTTCCTTGCAGATATAGTTGAATCCCCCAAATTTGGCCAGGTAATAGACAAACCAGCCTATGCCCACTTCGCTATATCCCGTGGGGCAGACAAGGGTTACTTTGGAGTTTCTTTGAATGCAGCATCCATACTTACTGTTGAGAGGGAAGTGCTCTACGATGAAACGGTCAGCGGCAAACTCTTCGTCGCTAAGTGCGGCGGTGAGATTTTTAAGCCGGAAACACTCGTACTCGTTACAAGTTTCTATTATATCATCCATTGTCATCCCGCACGTTACCTGCAAATAGGACACCGGCCTTCTCTGGGGTACGATATTGATGACTTTGAAACGATCTCCTCCTCCGTCTGGGAGAGAATTCAAGTACTCCCGCAGCCCTTTGTTGCCTCCACGGCGAAATGCGGTTCTCATCCGACCGTGAAAATCCTTGATCTCTTCCGAACGTTTCTCCTGGTCCATGGCATCCGAGAAGCCGGAACTCAGCAGTCCGATCGGCACCGCGAAAATGGCGATGCCGAGTATGCCGACAAGGAAGGCGATAACCTGCCCAGCCGGAGTCACAAGCGGCATGTCTGCCATTTTCCCAGGGTCTCCGATGTATTTGGCAAACGCCCACACGAATGATTGCCATCCGTCAGCGATATCCGGATTGTATTCATGTTCGACCAGATACAGGACAAATGACAGAACGATGGTGATAACTACCAGGAACTCGAAGGAAACCATCAATTCCTTCTTCTTGCTGCGGAAGGCCTCCCCAAAGAAGCGAAAGGCATTCATGTAACGGAATACCCGAAGCACTCGCAACACCCGGAGTACACGCAAGCCTCCAAATCCAAGCCAGAGGGGATATGTGGATACGAAGTCAATCAATCCATAGAATGAGAAACAATAGCGCACGCGTCCCCAGAACCCCTTGTATTTTGGATCGATTTCATCGGCTGCCCATATGCGGAGAGATACTTCTATCGTAAAAAACACCAGAAATATCCAATCGAAGACATCAAGCCATTTTTTAAGACCATCTGAAAGCGGGAATGTCTCCAGGAAAACGGCAATTGTGCTAAGGAAAATCATCCCGATGATGACAAGATCGAGATAATTATTCCATTTGTATGGTTTGGTTTTCAGATCATCGTCGAAAACCAATGCCAGGTTCTCTTTAAAAGACGCCATAAGATACGAATAAGGCCGTTATCTTTTCTTATTAAGCAACCCCAGGCAGTATAAAATAGCCACTTTCTGATCCATGGGCAACTTGGCGGAATCCATGCCTTTGATGTAAATGTCTTTTGTAAAAGATGTAGGCGTGTCCCAAATGCCGACACAAATATCGGCTGCGGTAAGGCGAGGCGTTATGGAAATGGTCTTATCCGCATCAAGGGGATTGGTTGTTATGCAGATCCGGTAATCTGCAAGAGCAGGATTATCGACCAGAGAGATATCGATGCTGCTGGAACTGGGGTACTTTATGAAGCAGATATCGACATCCGCCATAGTTGTCCTTCCCGCCCAGACGCAGATATCAGCCGCGGGCAGAAAATCCGTAAAACGTAGCACCAAATGTGCATTGCGCGGACTGTTTGTAAAGCAGAATCTGGGAGTCTGGGCCTGGGAAAAATGGCCGATGGATAGTAAAAGGATTACCAGACAGGCTATTCTAAATTTTAAAGCCGAATTATTTCCCCTTTTACAGTCCATAACAGAGATATGGGTCCCCTTCAGTTATTTCTTCTGCATCAGGCCGAAGACCCTCACTTTTTCTCCATCTTTGGTGTTCACGGTTGCGCCGTGATAGATATTGGGCAAGGTAGCGGAGGTTAGATTAACGAAAAAGGTTGAAACCAGTTTTTCAGCATAGGTCATCTCCGTGTTTTCGTCAAGTTTATAAGCTTTTGAAAAAGAAGCTACAGTCTCAGGGTTCAAAGCGGCGCTCTCAAGCAGTTCCTTATCCATGATAATCCCAAACGATGCGGCTGTCTGATCTGCGATGTACAACAATATATTTTTTGTCTCTTTATCCTTGTAAGTAACATCCGCCATGAAACCGAATCCTTCAAAAGGGACAGTGGTACTGATCGCCTGCATCTCTCCTAATTCAGGCTTGTCATCGGTTGACATGACCACCTGATAGGTTGCTGTTTCCAACGCATACATCTGATAGGGCTCATTCGCAAGCAACTCGGCATAAGAGGCAGAATTGACATCGACAGGGTTGATGTTAACGCTATTTTCAAAATACTCATATCCCGGAAATTTCAGATACTGCATATCACTTCTTGCAATATTAGAGAACTTCGAATTGGAATGACAAGAAGAAAATAGAAAAACAATAACGGAGAACAGCAGCGTTTTAAACAGTTTTTTCATATTAACTACAATTGGTTTCATTGCTTGCACGAATATACTCATTCCCCCATTAATCTCCAAATAGCGATTCCTCTAATACAGGACGTACTGGCATACCAAATCCGCGCGGCATTGTATTTATTTGGGCTACAAGGGAGGTGTCGGTATAGGCTGCAAGAAAGTAAGCACATCCGGGATCGCCACTCTCAAACTCATAAAGTGAATTGGACCAATAAAGGACTCCAACATCTAAGAAAGCGAGGCGGTCGTCACCTCTTAAACCACAAAGAGGAAGGTGGAGCGACTTGCCGCTGGGACCTGTAATTTTATAATACTTGTGCGCATGAAGTTTCCCATTATCAAAATAACCCTCGCTTTTCAGCTCCCAACTGCATTTATCAATCAACTCCTGCATCTCATCTTTGCTGGGCATGCGCCAACTTCCGCCCCACGAGCTTGCCACGTCATCTGAAGGCTGAAGTATTTTCAAGTTGTCAACCGTCCCCCAATTTGCATTACAGCAATACTTGGTGAAGGTCGTAGAATCAAACTGATATTTATAATTTGAGATATCATAATTGCTCTTCTGCTCGGTTTCTCCCCAAGCGAAATAGCCTCCTACTTCGGAAACGGATCCGGCTCCTACATTGCAAGTGGCCCATTTTACTGAGAGACCAAGATCAACATATTCGTGCCCTTTACTTGTCCCACTGACATCATAACTTTTCATGTTTTTGCATGCAGTAAAAGACACTGCACAAAACCATAAAGCCAAGGAAAGAATTAGCAACTTTTTAATCATAAAAATCTCTTTTTGTTATTAGATTAATCATTAATGATGAATTCGAATTCCCGAACGCATTCTCTACAAATATAGCGAAAAATGGATTTAATTAATTTTCGTTTTTAAAGATTAATGCATACTTTTACAAAATACGTAATTCACCTATTATGAAAAACAAGATTTACCGTTTCTTGGGCCTTTTTTTGGGCTTCTTATTCTTTATTTCGTGCTCCAATGCCGGCGAAGATAGTTCTTACACTTTCAGTACGGTTTCCGCTTGGCCATTGCTTATTCTCGGCTTGCTGTGTGCAATCGCCACGGTTCCTCATGACGAGTCTTCGGACAAAGTCGGTATGCGTGTCGTTGCTGCACTGCTAGGAAGGCTCTCCCAATTTGGTGGTATCGTTTTGTGTATCGCCGGTTTTTGGAGATGGGATTGTCATTGGTTTACCACATTATGTATCTTGATTGGATTCGGAATCCTTGCCAATGCTACAACCAACGCAAGCAATAAGGGATTAGGTGCCATTGTCCAGCTTATCTGCGCAATAGCGGCAGTTGCGGCATGTGTATTCTCGTATATCCAATTGTGGTAATGCGAAGAGTATAATTTGGGTTACCGTCCCGTCGGTCCTCCGACGGGACTTTTCGTTTCCCCTTCGGTTCTGAGGATCAGCTCGGAACACCGTTTTTGAGGAAGCGGAAAAAGAAAAACGGCTAATTATTTAAGTAGCCGTAGTATTTTGCTGATTTTCGTGATAAATACACGACGAAATTATATGCTATCGGATGTAATTGGGGCCCTTTATATGCTTTTTACATCCGTTCTGATGTAGTTTTTAGCGCAAGTAAAAATAGTCAATAAGAATAAACAGATTTGTTTAATTTATTTTGATTATATATCTTTGCAGTGATGCAAAGTAGTAGTATCATATCAGTACCTAGTGTTGGTGAGGTGATCAAAGAGCGGATAACCGAGCTTGGGATTAGCCAAATGGAACTGGCTGCCCGGGTCGGTGAGCATTTTCAGACCATCTCTGCCATCATTAATGGAAAGCGCGAAGCAACCATTCCCCTTTCTGTACGGATTGACGAGGCATTGGGGTTCTCCTCTGGTACAATTGCATTGGCGCAGACCCGATATCAAGTGGAAAAAGAAGTAAACGGGAAGCAATCAGAGAGCATGAAGGAAAAACGGCATATTATCTTGGAGAAGATCAAGGCCAATGGTGGCTTTTGGTCTTACCAGGGTATTCCAGAAAGTCTGGACGATGATGCAGTCATTGAAGCTGCTCTTGTTCATCTTGATCTGGAAGACCTGCCGCTTCTGTTTGGAATATGGAGCAAAGCCCACATCAAGCGGGTCTGGAAAGAACGTTTGGTCAGTCAAGGAAAGCGGATGAACATTCGGGACTATACTCTCGGAGAGAAATTCTTCGAGATCCAGAATCCGGAAGAATACCTTAAACGAAACGCGAAATTTCATAAGTGGTAATTACGACTGTTTCCATTTTTGAAACAGTCGCGCAGAAACGCCCAGAAGGCCTTTTTTTTCAAATAACGATGTAAACCGTGTCACTTTTTCACAATAGTGACAAGATAGATACTTCGTTTTGTGCTGGATGTTTACAGAGGAAGGAACAGTTATTTGTGGAGCCTTACGAGTAAAGCCTGCACCTTTTTCCCTTTCGATGATGAGCGATTTCGTGACAAAGATTATCCTGGAAGATTAAAGAGACTTGGGAGAAGATGCGTCCGGAGAACAGATACGGACAGATGACTCCAAAGGAACGCGTCGCATTTGCGCTATCCGATGAAGGGAAGAACTACCTTTTCCCCTGGGGTTTCACTGTGGATGGAAAACGCTATGAGAAGATGGTTCCCGGAAGAGTTGCTCGGGTCTTCAATGAAGAGAGCAGATTGACAGGGCAATCCTATTCGCGAGAGGAGACCAGCCAAATCTTTCGGACCGCCTTTCTTCTCTTCGCCGGTTACGTCGATGCGGCCACCACCTTCGCACAAAACTGCGGAGGCGGCGGATCCGCTCCCGACCAGGACTGGGGCCGCGACAAGAACGAGGACGATATCCTCTGGGCCCGCCGTTGCTTCCGCAAGGCGCGGGAGATGGTTACCACGCCGGTGATAAGGTGGAGTAGAAAGAGGTAACTCTAAATGAAAACCGGGGGCCGAATCCCTTTCACACCGCATCAAAGCCAGCTTTGCTGTCTTTTTGCGTTTCGTTCGGGACGCATAAGTCTTTATCAGAAATATATGGATTATGATATCGCGTCCTATTCTCCGGTAATCCGAGCCGTCGTATTACTGCCCGAGTTGTAAGGTTGCCGGTTTCCCCAAGTATTCTGTACGCTTCAGGCGTTTTGAACATAATGGCCTTTGAAGGGCAATAGACTACACAGGCGTTGCAGCCGATGCAATTGTGATTCCAGACAGGATGCCCGTCGGATAGCGTGATATCCTTGCATGGGCAGAGCCTTTGACATAAGCCGCAACCCTTGCATCGATCGGACACGTAGAAACCTTGATCATAATCATATTGAACCTGTTTGAAAGGCATCATCATCCGATTATATAGACGACGCGTTAAGAAAGCCATTCGCGGGTATGACCGATGCTTTTTCGATGCAATCTCCTTTCCAATCTTTTTCGCCTCGCGATCGGAGCGTTCCACCATAAGGCGAGGAGTAGGAAATGGTTCGTATGCCACGCACTGGCTACCGACGCATCGCAGAGGTTTCCCGTAATGGAGCCGGGTGCCTTTCTTCTTCAGGATGGAGTCCATCGACTCGAAGCATCTGCCATGGATCAAAACATATGTCGCGACCATGAAGACATAAGCATCGGCATGGATGGACAGGCGCTCCACAAATCTTTTCATCGGCTCCGGCATATCCCACTCATATACCGGACAGACAAAGCCGATGACGTCGGCATCGGCCGCCAGGTCGCTCGTCGCACCTTCACGGACGGATACGATTGTCGTTTCCCCTATCTGTTTGGCTATAATCTTGGCTGTCCTCAGGCTGTTTCCTGTTCCGCTGAAGCAATAGATGACTTTTTTCATTCTAAATCAATTTCATGGCAAAAATCCGAATAACGCAACAAATACAAAAGTAAAGCGAACAAAATATAATTCGTTGCGATTAATCATCTTATTATGATTCTGACGATTAACCAACAACATTTAGATTATTAATCCCAACTTCGCAATAAATAATTATATTTGTTGCGTTAATTGTAATTCCATATGGCGAGCATGACTTTCAAAAGCGGCATTTTTCGGATACTGGCCGATCTGGTAAAAACGGACAGCATCATTTCCGTCGATGAGATCGATATGCTGGAGGAAGCGGCCCGATCATTCGGGCTGACCGATGACGACCGAATGAACAGCTACTCCCTATCTTTGGCTGATGCGGCAACCAGCGTGGCGATGCAAAAGCCAAAACTACGAGAGAAAGTCATTCGTATGATGGATGCCTGCTCGATGAAGGACGGCGAGTGCAGCCGGGAGGAGGCGCTGCTCATCAATGCCATGGAAACCGTCAACTCGGGAAAGGGAAGGATTTTGTCCATACCCATGGACGATCATCCTCTCCTCTCCTCCCAAATACTCTATGTCGATGCGACACCCAATCCGGGGAAAAATGACCTTGACCGCCACTATGAAGAGCTCGACAGGATTGTCGAGATGGCTGGGTTTGAACTGATCTACATTCCGAGACTGGCGACGGAATTCAAAGTGCTCAAAAGCACGGAGACCTTAAAGCGCCTTCTTTCTATCCTCAACCCCGCCTTGAATGATCGCGTCCTCGCCGAAAAGGCGATATCGCTTCAAAGCATGGACTCGAGGTATTTCTATCTGCAAGTCCTGAACGGGAAGCTCCGGATGGGCCTTGATATCCAGCATCCGTCATGGCTGGTCAGGCTCCCAGACAGCATTGTAAGCGGAAGATACTATGCCAATTACCTCTGCTACCTGGTTGACATGGACAATATCCGGGGGCAGCTGCAAGGGTTTATCGGAGACGTGAACCGTCGGCAGCATTCCTATGCGGTGGTAGTCAACCGCCACAACGATCGCTCAAAGGGCTTTCCTTACGGCGGTTTCCAAAAGGCGCTGTTAGATGTGATGGCATCTGGCAGAGACGAGCCCTGGGAGGTTCGGGTCTATGTCCGCGCCGGCGGTCATCCGGCTCCGGATCTCTCCGGGCCCGGGCGGAAATTCTCCGTAGAGATTAGCAAGGACGGCGTTTCCTATCCCGTCTTGATCAACGGTCGGGAAGCAGCGTTTTACCTACTCCTCCTATGTGGTTCTGCCTGCCCCCAACATGGTGTCGATTTCCTCAGACATCGGCAGGTCCAGGCGCAGTTTACCGAGGCTTACCGCATGGTCAGCAACAGGGACGACCATATTCCTGACATCACACTATCCTCCACCTTCCGCCCCATCAAGGCCAAAGTCATAAAAGCATTGGAAACCTGCGGAATCGCAGGTGACCTTCATTTGTTCAAGCCTACAATGGCGAGAAAGAATACGTATTACGTTCCTATTTCTTCAGATAACGTGCGCGTCATCGACAAGGAAGGCTCGGTCCCTTTAGCCGACTCGGCCATTTTCTGCGCCATCTGCAAGCATTTTGTATAAATAGAGGAACGGAAGGCTATTGGAAGTGACTTGCTTTATTACCCTGGCGGTCTTGACCAGGGATGAGATTCTCAAGAGTCTTATTTGAATCCCCACTGCTCCTTCTTTGCAGTGGGGGTTCCTTCTTGATGGAGTAAAAAGGTGACCAAATTTGGTGAATACAAAAAAGAAAGACTTTGTAAATGCCTGATAATTAGAAATTTACAAAGTCTTGTCTGTGCCCCGGGCGGGAGTAATAGTATCGTTGGCTATCGTGTATTCTCGTTGGCTATCGAAGAAATTGATTATCCGATGGTTAGTTTGATGATAGATGTATTCAAATAATCCACGAAAAAGGTGACCAAAAGTGACCAAATTCAGGGGAAGGTGACCAAAAGTGACCGACACAAATGTGCCCTGGTTTAGAATCAAACCTTTACTGACACTGGCTCTCGGGGCCCCTCCCGTCAGCACCAAAACAAAGACGAAATAAGGCATGTCGGCCAGGGGA
>JAEEGI010012143.1_pt1 | contig 18459 bp, 19 predicted proteins | sample 8958751 | NCBI WGS metagenome assembly JAEEGI01 (sample SAMN16246545, study PRJNA631951) | gut metagenome | biome: gut microbiome; feature: rumen; material: KS-attached | host: Bos | place: Iran: Karaj | collected 2018-10 | reverse complement strand
GCGAAGGGGACCCGGAGCTCCCTGCTCATCCGGTATGCCGCCCTCCAGGCGGACGCCCTAAACCTCCGGGCTCTGGTGCGCATGCTGAAAAGCAGCGTGGAGCCGGACCTGCTGGACAAGGTGCTCACGGACTGCGGCAGCGTCTCCCTGAAGGCGCTGAAGGAGGCCTATCCCGATACCGCCGCCCTCCTGGCCCTGTACAGGAGCACGGAGCTGGCGCCCCTGCTGCCGGAGGCGGAAAAGGCCGCCGCGGGGGAGGGCTTCTCTCCCCTGGAGAGCGCCTGCCGCCGTCTGCTGGCGGGCTGGATGGACCGGGTCCGGTACACCCCCTTCGGGGAGGAAGTGCTGATCCGCTACCTCTATCGGCTGGAGGCGAATGAAGCATGAACGCATACAGGATCGCGGTCATCGGCGACCGGGAGAGCGTTATGGGCTTCCGGGCCCTGGGACTGGACGTATACCCCGCCGAGCCGGATACGGCAGAGGCCGCCTTTGACGCCGCCATGGCTGCGGAAGGGCAGCCCTACGCCATCATTTACATCACCGAGGAGCTGATCCGTCCGCTGCAGAGCAGGATCAGCGAGGTCAAGGAGGCCATGGTCCCGGCCGTCATCCCCATCCCCTCCAGGAACGGCACCTTGGGTCTGGGCATGAACGCCCTTACCTCCGCCGTGGAGCGCGCCGTGGGCGCCAATATCCTCTGAGCGTCCCGGCGGGGACCCAGTGGAATTCATAAGGGAGTTTTACTATGGGAAAAATCATCAAAGTATCCGGGCCGCTGGTGGTGGCGGACGGTCTGGCCGACGCCGGCATGGCCGACGTGGTCAAGGTCGGCGCCCAGGGTCTGAAGGGTGAGATCCTGACCATGACCGGCGACCGGGCGTCTATCCAGGTATATGAGGAAACAGCAGGTCTGGGCCCCGGGGCGGACGTGTTCACCATCGGCGCCCCCCTCAGCGTGGAGCTGGGCCCCGGCATGCTGGAGAATATCTACGACGGCATCCAGCGCCCCCTGACGGAGATCCGGTCCATCGCCGGAGAGACCATCTCCAGAGGCATCGACATCCCCGCCCTGAACCGGGAAAAGCTGTGGCACTTCGTGCCCGTGAAGAAGGCCGGCGACCGGGTCACCGGGGGCGACATCATCGGCACCGTGGAGGAGACCACCGCTCTCACCCACCGGATCATGGTGCCCCACGGCGTGGTCGGCACGCTGAAGAGCATCACCGAAGGGGACTACACCGTGACGGACAAGGTGGCGGAGGTCGAGCTGGAAAAGGGCGGCTCCAGGGACCTGACCATGATGCAGACCTGGCCCGTGCGTATCGGCCGTCCCTACCAGGCCAAGTTCCTGCCGAACACGCCCATGCAGTCCGGCCAGCGGGTCATCGACACCCTCTTCCCCATCGCCAAGGGCGGCACCGCCGCGGTGCCCGGCCCCTTCGGCAGCGGCAAGACCGTGGTGCAGCACGCTCTGGCCAAGTGGTCCGACGTGGACGTGGTGGTCTACATCGGCTGCGGCGAGCGGGGCAACGAAATGACGGACGTGCTCATGGAGTTCCCCGAGCTCCAGGACCCCCGCACCGGGGAACCGCTGATGAAGCGCACGGTGCTCATCGCCAACACCTCGGATATGCCTGTGGCGGCCCGTGAGGCCTCCATCTACACCGGCATCACCATCGCGGAATACTTCCGGGACATGGGCTACGACGTGGCCGTCATCGCGGACTCCACCTCCCGCTGGGCCGAAGCCCTGCGTGAGATGTCCGGCCGTCTGGAAGAGATGCCCGGCGAAGAAGGCTACCCCGCCTACCTGGCCTCCCGTCTGGCCCAGTTCTACGAACGGGCGGGCTGCGTGCAGTGTCTCTCCAGCGAAGTGCGCCGGGGCAGCCTCACCGCCATCGGGGCCGTTTCCCCTCCCGGCGGCGATACCTCCGAGCCCGTCAGCCAGGCCACCCTGCGCATCGTGAAGGTGTTCTGGGGCCTGGATTCCGGTCTGGCTCACGCCCGGCACTTCCCCGCCATCAACTGGCTGAACAGCTACTCCCTGTATATGGATAACCTCCGGGGCTGGTTTGAGAAGAACCTGGGCCGGAGCTTCCTGGAGAACCGGGCCAAGGCCGTGGCCATCCTCCAGCAGGAAAGCGAGCTCCAGGAGATCGTCAAATTGGTGGGACAGGATTCCCTCTCCCCCGCGGACCGGCTCACCATGGAGACCGCCAAGATGATCCGGGAGGACTACCTCCAGCAGAACGCCTTTGTGGACATCGACAACTACTCCTCTTACGACCGCCAGTCCATCCTCCTGGATATCATCCTCCAGTACGACGCCCAGTGCCGCCGGGCCATCGCCGGCGGGGCGGACCTGGGGAAGCTCATCTCCATCGAGGTCCGGGACCGGATCGGCCGCGCCAAGTCCGTGCCGGTAGAGGAATACCCCACCGCCTACTCCGCCATCGCTGCGGATATGGCGGAACAGATCAAGGAGGCGGCGCAGCATGATTAAGGAATACCGCACCATACGCGAGATCTCCGGCCCTCTGATGGTGGTCAAGAACGTGGAGGGCGTCACTTACGACGAACTGGCGGAGATCGAGCTCCCCAACGGGGAGACCCGCCGCTGCAAGGTGCTGGAGGTGGACGGCGACCGCGCCGTGGTCCAGCTCTTCGAGAGCTCCACCGGCATCAACCTGGCGGAGAGCAAGGTCCGCTTCCTGGGCCACGGCATGCAGCTGGGCGTCAGCCCGGATATGCTGGGCCGGGTCTTCGACGGCATGGGCCGCCCCATTGACGGGGGCCCCGAGATCCTGGCGGAGGAATATCTGGATATCAACGGCCTCCCCATGAACCCCGCCGCCCGGGACTATCCCTCCGAGTTCATCCAGACGGGCATCTCCGCCATCGACGGCCTGAATACCCTGGTCCGGGGCCAGAAGCTGCCCATTTTTTCCGGCTCCGGTCTTCCCCACGCCAGCCTGGCGGCCCAGATCGCCCGGCAGGCCAAGGTGCTGGGCTCCGGGGAGCAGTTCGCCGTGGTCTTCGCCGCCATCGGCATCACCTTTGAGGAATCGGAGTACTTCGTGAACGAGTTCCGGCGCACCGGCGCCCTGGACCGCACCGTGCTCTTCTCCAACCTGGCCAACGACCCCGCGGTGGAACGCATCAGCACCCCCCGCATGGCACTGACCGCGGCAGAATACCTGGCCTTCCAGCAGGATATGCACGTGCTGGTCATCCTCACGGACATCACGAACTACGCCGAAGCCCTCCGCGAAGTCTCCGCCGCCCGGAAGGAAGTCCCCGGCCGCCGCGGCTATCCCGGCTACCTGTACACGGACTTCGCCTCCATCTACGAGCGGGCCGGCCGCCGGAAGGGAAAGAAGGGGAGCATCACCATGATCCCCATCCTCACCATGCCGGAGGACGACATCACCCACCCCATCCCGGACCTGACGGGATACATCACCGAGGGGCAGATCATCCTCTCCCGGGACCTGTACCTGAAGAACATTCTGCCCCCCATCGACGTGCTCCCCAGCCTGAGCCGTCTGAAGGACAAGGGCATCGGCGAAGGCAAGACCCGGGAAGACCACTCCGGCACCATGAACCAGCTCTTTGCCGCTTACAGCGCGGGCAAGGACGCCAGCGAGCTCATGACCATCCTGGGCGAGGCCGCCCTTTCCGATACGGACAAGCTCTACGCCAAGTTCGCCGAGGCCTTTGAAAAGGAATACGTGGGCCAGGGCCAGAGCACCGACCGCAGCATCGAGGACACCCTGGATATCGGCTGGAAGCTTCTGTCCATCCTGCCCAAGAGCGAGCTGAAGCGCATCAAGCTGGAGTACATCGACAAGTATCTGCCCAAGCAGGAGGGTTAAGGCATGGCCATTTCGTCGGAAGTAAAGCCGACCCGCATGGAGCTGAAGCGGACCAAGAACCGGCTCCAGACCGCCGTCCGGGGGCACAAGCTGCTGAAGGACAAGCGGGATGAGCTCATGCGTCAGTTCATGCTGGTGGTCCGGGAAAACAAGGCCCTCCGCCAGCGGGTGGAGTCCGGCCTGGAGGAGGCCATGGGCGCCATGTCCAAGGCTTCCGCCCTCATGAGTCCCGAGATCCTGGAGCAGAGCCTCCTGTTCCCCAAGCAGGGGGTGGAGGTGGACCTGACCCGGAAGAACGTCATGAGCGTATATATCCCCCAGTACTCCTTCCGTACCCGCACCGGGGCCGCGGCGGACATCTACCCCTACGGCTACGCCCAGACCTCCGGCGAGCTGGACGAGGCCATCGACCGGCTGAGCCAGGTTTTCCAGGATATGCTGGAGCTGGCCCGGGCGGAAAAGAGCATGCAGCTCATGGCCGCGGAGATCGAGCGCACCCGGAGGCGGGTCAACGCCCTGGAGTATGTCATGATCCCCCAGATGCAGGAGACCATCCGGTACATCACCATGAAGCTGGAGGAGAACGAGCGCAGCACCACCACCCGTCTCATGAAGGTGAAGGATCAGCTGCTGAAGGAAGCCCACAACTTCGATTACTGAGATGCTTCGAATCGGACCCGCTTCGCTGGGCTCCGATTCGAGAAGGCTCCGCTCCGCTCCCCGCAGGCCCTTACGGGCCCACAGTCCGCTCCGCGCGCAGTATTTTGGGGCAGAAATGAATTCCGCCCCAAAATGTATCCAACCTATTCGCGCCTGCGGGCGCGAACTCTGCGAGGCTTATCGCGTTTATTGACTGAATCAGCCGCAGTCCGTTTTTCGGACTGCGGCATTTTTATGCGGCATCGTCCCCTATTTGTCATTTTCAAAAGCTTGAACGGCGGACGGCGCTTTGCTATAATCTCACCGCGATTACTGTTTGAGTGCCCGCGGGGTCCAGGCTCCGGGGGATAATAGGGAACCGGGTGAAAATCCCGGACGAACCGGTCACTGTGAACGGATAGTCCCGAGCACGACGCCATTGCCGCAAGGTGAGAAGGCGCTCGCGGACGCTACGCCGCAAGTCAGGAAACCTGCTCAGACGGAACGATGAGTATCCTCCGGAGAAAAGTAGCTCATCTGATGGATATCCTTCCTTCGTGTGCCCGGGCAGCGCTGCCCGCCGCGAGGGTTCCTGTCCGTTTTTATGTTTCGGGCAGGTCTCAGGTATGATTTCGATGAGCCGTTTTCCGTTCCGGTGGGAAAACGGTTTTTTCTTTTGGTGGAAAGGGCAGATCCAATTTTGCAGAAAAGGAAGAAGGAAACAGAATGAAGAAAGTCATCGCCCTGATCCTGGCCTTGCTGATGCTCGCCGCCCTGATGGGATGCGCCCGGCAGAGTGCTACGCCCACGCCGGCCCCGGCGACCCAGGCTCCTGCCACCCAGGCTCCCGCCACCGCAGCGCCCACCCCCGAGCCGACTCAGGAACCCACTCCGGAACCGACGCCCGAACCGGTCCCCGACCATTACCCGGTGACCATTTCCACTTACAACTACGCCAAGGAACCAGTTGAGGTCACCTTTGACGAATGCCCCAAGAAGGTCGTCTGCACCAACCAGACCCAGACCGAACTGATGCTCTACTTCGGGCTGGATGAGTACATCGCCGGCACCGCCTACCTGGACGGCACCATCCGGGAGGACCTGCAGGCCCAGTACGACGCCCTGAAGGCCGCCGGCAAGGAGCTCACCGTCAAGGGCTATCCCTCCAAGGAGGTCGTCCTGGCTCTGGAGCCGGACTTCATCTTCGGCTGGCGCAGCGCCTTTGCCGAGGACCAGCTGGGCGACGTTTCCGAATGGCACGACATGGGCGTGGGGACCATGATCCTCCGCTGCTCCAACAACACCGCTCCCACCCGGGATCTGGAGACCTGCCTGCAGGATATTGCGGATATCGGCAAGATCTTCAACATTGAGGATAAGACCGACGTCTATATCAACGAAGCCCACGCGCTGATGGATCGGATCGCCAAAAAGGCGGAGAGCGTGGAGAAGCCCTACACCGCCATCATCATCGAGCCCTTCGGCGGCACCTTCTACTGTTGGGGTTCCAACACCCTCACCGGCGCCCTGGTGGTGGCGGCCGGCGCAGAGTATGCGCTCCCGGACGGCGGCGACCTCTCCCTGGAGGACATCATCAACCTGAACCCCGACGTGATCATCGTGGACTACATGGACGACGAGAATCTGACCCCCGAGGAATCCAAGGCCAACGCCATCGCTTCCATCATGGACGAGCCCGCCCTGGCTGAGGTCACCGCCGTGGCCAACGGCAAGGTCATGGCCATCAACCTCACGGACGTGTACGGCGGCGGCATCCGCATGGTGCCCTCCGTGGAGACCATGTTCAACTTCATGTACGGGGACTGAACCCCGGCCTGCGCGGGGCGGCGGCATCCATCCGCCGCCCCGCCGTTTATGAAGGGAGCGAGCAGTTGAAAAAACGCCTGAACCCAAGACACGCGGTGCTGAGCGCGGCGATCCTGGTCTTTCTGGCCGCGTTCATTCTCTCCATCCTTGCCGCCGTGACCATCGGCGCGGTGAAGGTATCCCTCGCGGACGTGTACCGCATCGTGCTCTACCAGCTCACCCATATCCGCATCGGGGAGGAGAAATTCCTCTCCGCCGGCACCATGTATGAGATCGTCTGGAACCTGCGGATGCCCCGGGTCCTGATGGGCGCCCTCATCGGCGTGCTGCTGTCCATGTGCGGCGTGGTGATGCAGGCCACGGTGCAGAACCCCCTTGCGGATCCCTATATCCTGGGCATATCCTCCGGCGCCTCCCTGGGGGCGACCTTCTCCATCATGATCGGCGCTTCGGCGGTGTTCACCGGTGCGCTGGCCACCATGGGCACGGCCTTCTGGGCCTTTTTCGGCGCCCTGGGCGCCATGGCCCTGGTGATGCTCCTGGCCCATATGGGAGGCGGCAGGCTCACCTCCGCCAAGCTGGTGCTGGCGGGCTGCGTGGTGGGCAGCCTGTGCGGATCCTTCACCAATATGATGGTCTACGTGGGGAAGGATGCGGAGAACATGAAAACCGTCACCTACTGGCTGCTGGGCAGCATGGTATCCGCCCGCTGGCCGAAGCTCCTGCTGCCCGGGATCCTGTCCGCAGCAGGGCTGCTGTTCTTCCTCACCCAGCTCAGAACGCTGAACACCCTCCTGCTGGGAGACGAGGCGGCCATCACCCTGGGCGTGGACCTGGGCAAGCGGCGCAGGATCTATATGATCGTCACCTCCCTGCTCTCCGCCGTGGCGGTGTGCACCTGCGGCATCGTGGGCTTCGTGGGGCTGATGATCCCCCACATCGTCCGGGGCTTTGCCGGTTCCGATCACCGGTTCCTTCTCCCCCTGGCCGCGCTGTCCGGCGGGATCTTCCTCATCTGGGCCGACGTGGTGGCCCGGGTCCTGATCCCCAATACGGAGATCCCCCTGGGGGTCATCACCTCCGCCATCGGCGCGCCCATTTTCGTGTACATGATGGTGAGAAGATCCTACGGTTTCGGAGGGAAAGACTGATGGAGCTGGAAACGAAGGAGGTATCCGTCACCCTCTCCCGGAAGGAGATCGTGAAGCAGGCGTCCCTGCAGGTGCGGGACAACGCCTTTGTGGGGCTGCTGGGCCCCAACGGCAGCGGCAAGACCACGCTGCTGAAAAGCATCTACCGGGTGCTCAGGCCCTCCGGCGGCGCCGTATACATCGACGGGACGAACATCCGGGATCTGAGCCACCGGGAGACGGCAAAGCGCATGGGGGTGGTGAGTCAGTTCAACGCCCTGAGCTTTGATTTCACCGTGGAGGAGATGGTCCTGATGGGCCGCGCGCCCCACAAGCGGGCCTTCGACCGGGATACGGAGGAGGATTACCGCATTGCGGAGGACGCCCTGCGCCGGGTGGACATGCTGGATTTCCGGGACAGGAGCTTCCAGACCCTGTCCGGCGGAGAAAAGCAGCGGATCATCCTGGCCCGCGCCCTGGCCCAGCAGGTGGAGATGCTCATCCTGGATGAGCCCACGAACCACCTGGACATCAAGTACCAGATCCAGATCATGGATGTGGTGAAGTCCATGGGCGTGGGCGTCCTGGCGGCGCTCCACGACCTGAACCTCACCCTGATGTACTGTTCCTATGTATACGTGCTGAAGGACGGCAGGATCGTCGCCCACGGCCCCACGGAGGAGGTGGTCACGGAGCCCCTCATCCGGGAGGTGTACGAGGTGGACTGCGCCGTCGCCCGGCATCCCGTGAGCGGGAAGCTGGGAGTCACATTCTTTTCCACACTGTAAGGGAGGAAACCGAAATGAAGATCGCCATGCTCAACTGCCTCAACGCAAACGAGGTCTGCGCCGCCGCCGGCTGCCTTCGGGCCTTCAACACCCGGACAAGGCACTTCGAGGAATACGGGGATACTCCCCTGGAGCTCGTGGCCATGGCCCGGTGCAACGGCTGCGGCAAGGGCGTCGACAAGGGCTTCCGGGAGAAGCTGGACCGGATCGTCTCCGAGGGAGCCGAGGTCTGTCACCTGGGCGTCTGCACCCGCCATGGGGAGGATCGGGCGGAGTGCCGCACCATCACGGAGGCGGCTGCGTACCTGGAGCAGAGGGGCCTCCGCATCGTCCGGGGCACCCACTGATAGCTCCGCTATTCTGTCCCCGGGGGACGCGCCCTGCGCCGCAAGGATCTGCCGATCCTTCCGGCGCTTTCCTTTTCCCGGCGCGAACCCTGTCAAGCTCCGGTATACCCCGCATTCGACGGACAAAGACCCGGGCGGGCTTGTATGATCGGGGCATGAAGGTGCTGTACATAGACAGCCTGCTCGTATTCGAGCTGGCGTCGGACGTGACCCTGCTCTGGGCGGCGGGCAAGCTCTGCCGCGCCGGACGGAGACCCCTGCGTCTGCTGGCGGCGGGAGGTCTGGGGGCGGCCTATACCCTCCTCACCGTGCTCTGGGCTCCGGCGGGAACGCTCGTCTGCCGCGCCGCCGTCCTGGCCGCCATGCTTCTCACGGCCTACGGCGGGGAGAGGGGCCTGTGGCGCATAGGTCTCGCCTATCTGGGCATGTGCGCGGTCTACGCCGGGGCCGCGGCAGCGGTGACATACACTGCGGGCCGGGCCTCCCTGCGGGCGCTGCTCTTCGCCCTGGGCATGAGCCTGGGCCTCTGCTCCCTCCCCTTCCGCTTTCCCCGGCCCGCCGGGGGCACGGTACAGCTGACGCTGGTCTGCGGAGACCGGCAGGTGGAGCTCCGCGCCCTGCGGGATACGGGCAACCGGCTCCGCGAGCCCATCTCCGGGGAGGGAACGGTCATCGCGGATGAGGCGGCTCTGCTCCCCCTGCTGAAGCCGGAGCAGCGGCTGAGTCTGGCACGCAGCGCGGGCAAGCCCGCCGCGGAACGGCTGCTGAGCTTGGGGCCCGGCTTCCGCCTCCTGCCCTACCGTACCCTGGACGGGGGCGGTCTGCTGCTGGCCTTCCGCCCGGAGCGCGTCTATATGGACGGGGTGTGCCGCTGCGATCTGTGGGCCGCTCTGGCCCCGGGACCGCTGGCGCCCGGCAGTGGGTGCAGCGCCATCATCGGCGGCGAACAGCCGGAATAGAAAGGGGATGCTGTGTTGAAATTCCTGTATGCACTCTTGCGAAAGCTGTGTCCCGGGGCGGAGTTCCCGCTCCTGCGGATGCCGGTATTCTACGTGGGCGGCAGCGAAAGCCTGCCGCCGCCCCTGAGCCGCGCAGAGGAGGCGGAGCTGCTGACCCGTCTGCAGCAGGGGGACCAGACCGTCCGGCGCACCCTCATCGAGCGGAACCTGCGGCTGGTGGTCTTTGTGGCAAAACGCTTCGAGTCCACCGGCAGCGGCATCGAGGACCTGGTGAGCATCGGCGCCATCGGCCTCATCAAGGCCATCAACACCTTTGACCCCGGCAAAAACATCAAGCTGGCCACCTATGCTTCCCGCTGCATCGAAAACGAGATCCTCATGTTCCTGCGCAAGAGCTCCGCAAGACGCACGGAGGTGAGCCTGGACGAACCCCTGAACACGGACTACGACGGCAATGAGCTGCTGCTGGGGGACGTGCTGGGCACCCAGGAGGATCAGATCCTGCAGCCCCTGGAGGATGCTGCGGAGAAAAGCATGCTGCTCAATGCCGTGGACCGTCTCCCCCTGCGGGAGAAACGGATCATCGTCATGCGCTTTGGTCTGGGGGGCAGCCGGGAGCGGACGCAGAAGGAGGTGGCGGACGACCTGGGGATCTCCCAAAGCTACATCTCCCGCCTGGAAAAGCGCATCCTGGGCCGCCTGCGCCGGGATCTGCTGCGGGATATCGCCGTATAGCCGGTGCGACGCCGGTCCGCTGCTGTCAGCGGACCGGCGTTTTCCTTTACACGGGCCCCGCCGCGTGGTACTATTCCGGTATGAGAAGCATGAACGCGCAAAAGCTCTGCACCGTCTGGTGCTGCCTCATGGTCACGGTGTTCTTCCTGGGCATGGGGCCGAAGGGCTACGCCGCCGCGACGGGCACGAAATACCTGCTCTTCCTGATCCTCCATGGGGCCCTCCTCCTGGGACTGGGTCTCTGCGCCGTCACGGGCAGGCTGAAGGGCCTGCGCCGGCCCGGGATCGTGCAGCTGCTGGTGCTGCTGTACTGGCTCGCGTCCCTCATTTCTGCCCTGTGCTCGCCCTGGCGGAGGGAAGCCCTGCTGGGCGGCCCCCGGGATGAGGGGCTCCTGAGCATCACCCTGTATGTATCCGCCTTTCTGGCCCTCTCCTGCCTGGCCGGACCGGACAGGCTCCTGCTGCCCCTTCTGGCGGGGGCGGTGACCCTGGACTGCGTTGTGGCCCTGCTGCAGTTCGCGGGGCTGGATCCCTTCTGGCTGTATCCCGGGGACCTGGGCTGGGCGGACCGCTTCACCCTGTATAACGGGGCCTTTACGGGTCTTTCCGGAAACGCGGATTTCAGCGCGGCGATCCTGGCCATGGCCTTTCCCGTGTGCTGGATCGCCGCGCTGCGCCTGCGCCGTCCCCTGTACCTCGTGCCCGCTGCCCTGGCCCTGACGGTCCTGGTGCTGGTGGGCACCCGGGGCGGTCTGCTGGGGGCGGCGGCGGGCAGCCTGCTGGTCCTGCCGGAGGCGCTGCCCTGCACTGCGCGCAGGCGGCGCAGCCTGCGCATCGCCCTTCTGATCCTGATCCTGCTGGGACTCGCCGCGCTCTGGCTGCTGCCCCTTCCCGGCACCCTCGGGGAAGCTCACGCCCTGCTCCGGGGACAGGCGGAGGACAGCTTCGGCTCCGGGCGGATCTATATCTGGCGCAATACTCTGCCCCTGCTGCGGGAGCGGCTCCTGACCGGAGGCGGACCGGACACCTTCGGCAGACGGATGACCGCCCATTTCACCCGGGTCCTGGAGGACGGACGGGTCCTGCGCAGAAGCATCGACTGCGCCCATAATGAATATCTGAACCTGCTGGTCTGCCAGGGGCTCCCGGCCCTTCTGCTGCTCTGCGCCGCGGGGTGCATCACGCTCCTGCGGATCCGGCGGAAGAATAAGCTGCCGGCCCTCCTGGCCGGGTCCGCCCTGCTGTGCTATGCCCTGCAGGCTTTTTTCGGCATATCCACCCCCACCTGCACCGCCTTTTTCTGGATGGCCTGGGGCCTTGCGGAGGGGTATCTCCGGGCATCCCAGGCGCCTCCCCCGGGGGAGACCGGACCCGACCCTGCGCCGCCGGAGGCTTCCGAAGCGCTCTCCGCCCCCGTCCCCGCCCCCTCCGGCATTGACAAGAGGTGACAATCCGGGTATAATGTTGTATAATAATACAAGTATTTTCAGGAAATTCTCCAATTCGAGCCATAACTTCTCTGTGGAAAGGGAGCATTGCTATGGACCTGTTTCAGAAATGCGCAGACTTCACCCAGGCGGAAGAATACCGGGCAAAGGGCATCTTTCCCTATTTCCGTGAACTCCAGTCCCGGCAGGATACAGAGGTCATCATGGAAGGCAAACGCCGGATCATGCTGGGCTCCAACAACTACCTGGGCCTCACCACGGATCCGGACGTGGTGGAGGCTGGACTCAAGGCCCTGCGGGACTTCGGCACCGGCTGCTCCGGCTCCCGCCTGCTGAACGGCACTCTCCGGCTCCATAACGAGCTGGAGGCGGAGCTGGCCTCCTTCCTGGGGAAGGAAGCGGTGGTCACCCTTCCCAGCGGCTTCCAGACGAATCTGGGCATCATCAGCGCCCTGGTGGGCCGCTCGGACTACGTCCTCTGCGACCGGGACAACCACGCCAGCATCTATGACGGCTGCAAGCTGTCCTACGGCAAGATGCTGCGGTATAAGCACAATGATATGGACGAGCTGGAGCAGCGGCTGAAGAGCGTGCCCTCCAGCGCCGGCATCCTCATCGTGACGGACGGGGTGTTCAGCATGGGCGCCGACCTCTGCCGTCTGCCGGAGATCTGCGACCTGGCCGAGAAATACGGCGCCCGGGTGATGGTGGACGACGCCCACGCCCTGGGCGTGATCGGCAAGGGCGGACGGGGCACCGCCAGCTATTTCGGGCTGGAGGACCGGGTGGATATCTATATGGGCACCTTCTCCAAGTCCCTGGCCAGCCTGGGGGGCTACTGCGCCGCTTCCCGCCAGGTGGTGGATTACATCATGACCAATTCCCGTCCCTTCATGTTCGCCGCCTCCATTCCCCCCGCCTCCTGCGCGGTGGCCCTGGCCGCCCTGCGGAAGCTGGAGGCTCATCCGGAGCTGGTGGACCATCTGCGCAGCCTTGCGGACTATCTCCGCAGCGGGCTGATCGCCCGGGGCATGCGCATCCGGGACGGCATCACCCCCATCGTTCCCATCTTTATGCACGATGCGGAAAGCACCCTCATGAAGGTCACGGAGCTGTATGAGGCCGGGGTATACGTGAACTCCGTGCTGCCCCCCGCGGCCCCTGCCGACGGGTGCATGCTCCGCTGCAGCCTGATGGCCACCCATACGGAAGCCCTGCTGGATGAAGCGATGGACATTATGGGCAGGGTCATCGGCGCATACCATGAGTGATTCCCCCGTCGCCCTCGTCTCCGGCGGCAGCAGCGGCATCGGCCTGAGCTGCGCGAAGGCCCTGGCCGGGGCCGGCTGGCGGGTCTATACCCTCTCCCGCCGCTCCGCGGGACCGGAGGGCTTTACCCACGTCTCCTGTGACGTGACGGATCCCGTCCGCTGCCGGGAGGCGGTGGCCCGGGTGCTGCAGGAGGCCGGCGGGCTGGAGCTTCTGGTGAACTGCGCCGGGTGCGGCATTTCCGGCGCGGTGGAGTTTGCTTCCCAGGAGGACGTCCAGCTGCAGATGCGCGCAAACCTCATGGGCACCGCGAATCTGTCCCAGGCCGTGCTGCCCCATTTCCGGCAGCAGCGCCGGGGCCGGATCATCAATGTGAGCAGCGTGGCCGCCGTCACCCCCATTCCCTTCCAGACCTGGTATTCCGTCTCCAAGGCGGGCATCAACGCCTATACCATGGCCCTGGCCAACGAGGTGCGCCGCTTCGGCGTATCCGTCTGCGCCGTGATGCCCGGGGATACCCGCACCGGCTTTACGGACGCCCGGCGGCGGAGCGCGGAGGGGGACGAGCTGTACGGCGGCGCCATCAGCCGCAGCGTCAGCCGCATGGAGAAGGATGAGCGCAGCGGCGCAAGCCCGGACACGGTCGCCCGGAAGATCCTGCGTCTGGCGTCCCGGCGGCGTGTGCCGCCCCTGAGCACCGTGGGTCTCACGTATCAGCTCTGCGTCCTGCTGGTTAAGCTGCTGCCCGCATCTCTGGCAAACCGGATCCTGTATCTGCTGTACGCGGCATAAGGAGGCAAGATGGACTTTTCCGCTCTTTCCGCCTATCTGGATGAGGTGACGGCCCGGGGCGTTCCCGGATATGCCCTCATCCTTCGGCTCGGCCGGGAGACTGTTTTTGAAAAGCGCTGCGGCTGCGCCCCGGACGGTCTGTTCTGGTTCTACTCCGCCACCAAGCTTTTCACCTGCACCGCCGCCGCGAGGCTCCTGGAGCGGGGCCTCATCGGTCTGGACGATCCCGTGAGCCGCTGGCTCCCGGAGTACGGCGGACTGCGGGTGCGGGAGGCCGACGGGAGCCTTCGCCCGGCAGGGACGGAGCTTCTCATCCGCCACCTGTTCACCATGAGCGGCGGTCTGACCTACGATATCGCCAGCCCGGAGATCCGCTCCGCCCGGGACCGGAGCACCCGGGGCATCGTGAAGGCCATCGCCGCCATGCCCCTCACCTTCGACCCCGGGGCGGGTTACCAGTACAGCCTCTGCCACGACGTACTGGCCGCCGTGGTGGAGACGGCCGCCGGCAGGCGGTTTGCCGACTTCGTCCGGGAGGAGATCTGTCAGCCCCTGGGCATGAAGGACATGAGCTTCCACCCCACGGAGGAGCAGCTGGGTCGGCTGGAGCCGCAGTATGCCTGGCAGAAGGACAGGGCCGTGCCCTGTCCCCCCGTGAATCATTTCTGCTTTTCTCCGGAGTATGATTCCGGCGGCGCGGGCCTCTGCGGCAGCGCCGGGGACTATATCCTGCTCTCCGAAGCCCTGGCCAACGGCGGGACGGGGCGGGACGGGTATCCCCTGCTGAAGCCGGAGACCGTGCGCCTGATGGGCACGAACCACCTTCCCCCCGAGCCTCTCCGGGACTTCCGGACAGCCTGGGGCCGGTTTGCCAGCTACGGGTACGGTCTGGGCGTCCGGGTCCGCATGGATCATGCCGACGGCTCCCGGAGCCCGGCGGGGGAATTCGGCTGGGACGGCGCCGCCGGCGCCTATACCCTTGTGGATACCGGCAGGCAGCTCAGCGCCGTATACGTTCAGCACGTGCTGAACATGCTGCCCGTATATGAGGAGATCCACCCCCAGCTGCGGGAGCTGATCTTCGCCGGCCTGGAATAAAACACACGCAGGCGGGGGGATGCATCCCCCCGCCTGCTCTGCCGACGGCGCTCAATCGTCCTCCAGATCCGGATCGTCCTGTTCCTGCTCCAGCCGGGCAAGGAGGTAGATCTGATCCTCCTTCACCGTTGGATTATAATCCGGCGCTTCCCCCGAACTGCGCTGATAGACCCCCAAAAGCCGATCGTCCAGCAGTCCGCGCACGTACAGCAGCTCCTTCGTCTCCTGATTCTGGGTGAACAGAAGCATCAAAGAGACAAAATGCATCCAGCTCATGTGCGTCCTGCCGCTCTCGATCTGGGAAAGGGTCACACGGCTGATGCCGCTGACGTTTTCCAGCTCCTCCTGGGTATATCCCAGCCGCCTGCGGAGCTCCACCAGGGCCTGCGCCATCCGTAAACAGTATTGCTTTTTTTCCTCTGCAGAAAGGTTATCGCTCTTTTTCATACCCGATCTTCCCATCTGTATCATTTGAACAGAGTATAAGGTGTATTGTTACTATACAGTCAACAAGAATTTACAGGGAGCAGGGATAGATTTGTTAAAAAACGGGAAGCATGGGCTTTTGTCCATCAGTGAATTTGCCGCCTACTGCGGCTCCACCAGGCAGACCATGCAGTACTACGACCGCATCGGCCTGCTCCGCCCCATGCGTGTGGGGGAGCAGGGCTACCGGTATTATCACCCCCTTCAGGGGCATGAGTTCCGCATGATCCATACCCTGCGCACCAGCGGCTGCTCCCTGAATGAGATCGAGGAGATCCTGGGCTCCCGGAGCATCGAGGCGCTGCAGGCTAAGCTGCGGGAAAAACGGGAGGCGCTGGAGCTGGAGCTGGAGAATATCCGACGCCAGCAGCACTATCTGGCGCGCACGGAATTCTTCCTCACCTGGATGGAGCACAGCTCCGACTGCGTGCCCAGGATACGCAGGATACAGAGGCCCATGCATTTCCGCTGCGTTCCCTTCTCCGCCCCCACCGAGCTGTATTCCGATCACTACTATGAGATCCTGATGCAGTATGCCCGGCAGGGCACGAACGGCGGGGATATCCAGCAGTATCCCTATATGTTCTATGTGGAGCAGGAGGAGCTCCGGGGACAGCGGCGGTTCAGCAAGATGCTCTGCCTGCCGGAAAACATGGAAGGTCCGCCCCGGGACACGGATTACGTCCTGCGGGACGGGCTGTATCTCCGCATGCTGTATTACCCCCAGCGGGTGAACCATACCCGCAAGGCGGCATATGAGCAGATGCTGGAGCTGCTGGAGCAGGAGAACATGGAGCCCAGGGACGGCTGTCTGGAGATGCCCTTCTGCATTCCCGAGGGGCTGCGCCAGAATGAGGAGTATCCCTTTACCGTGCTGTACATCATGCCCATTGCCCCGAAGGGCGGAAAGGAGGCGCAGGATGGCTGAAGGCTATTCTCCCCAGGCGCAGCTGCTTCTGGCCCACTGGACCAGCCTGTCCTGCAATATGCGCAGCGTCATTCTCCGTGCCCGGTACCTGCAGCGGAAGGCGGACCGGATGGGACCCCCCTTCCGTCAGGAGCTGGAGCTTCGCCTGCATCGTGCCGAGGTGGACCGGCTGTACCGGCAGATCGGCCTGGCGCTGCGGGAGCTTTCCAGCAGCGACGGCGTGGAAAAGGAGTTTCCGGAGGCGGATGCCACCCTGTCCCCTCCCTTCATCGGACGATTTGTGGATTTTCATATCTCTGAGGAGGCCATTCCCGGTCTGCTGATCCGCATCCGCGGGCTGAACGGAATGGTGCTGCAGCTTCTGGCCCGCCTCTGTGCCATCCGGGTGGGCTGAATCCGAACCGGCGCTCCGCCGGGACAGCGTATGCCGTCCCGGCGGTCTTTTATTTCCCTGTCCCGGACGCCGGAGGAATAAACGCCGGAATATTGCGGATACTGGGGATATGAAACAGAAACATGTGGGCGATCAGACCATTCGGTTTGCCGACCCGCCCTCCATCATCGCCTCCGCCTGCGTGGGCGGAAAGAAGGAGGGAGAGGGTCCGCTGCGGGGAAGCTTCGACCGTATTTCCCGGGACTCCTATTTCGGCCAGCGCACCTGGGAAAAGGCAGAGTCCGCCATGCAGAAGCAGGTCTTTTCCCTTGCCCTGGAGAAGGCCAGACTCAGCCCCGACGCGCTGGATTATATCTTTGCCGGGGACCTGCTGGACCAGTGTACCGCCTCCGCCTTCAGCATGCGGGATTCCCGCGTGCCCTTCTTTGGCCTGTACGGAGCCTGCTCCACCATGGCGGAAGCCCTGTCCCTGGGGGCCATGTGCATCGACGGCGGCTTCGCGGACACGGTGTGCGCCCTGACCTCCTCCCACTTCTGCTCCGCGGAGCGGCAGTTCCGCCTGCCCCTGGAGTACGGCGGGCAGCGGACGCCCACCGCCCAGTGGACGGCCACGGCGGCGGGGGCCGCCATCCTCTCCGCCCGGGGCTGCGGCCCATATATCACCGCCGTCACCACCGGCAGGATCCGGGACGCGGGGATCACGGACGCCGGCAACATGGGGGCGGCCATGGCCCCCGCGGCATATGAGACCATCTGCGCCCATCTCAGGGATCTGGACCGGCAGCCGAAGGACTATGACCTGATCGTCACCGGCGATCTGGGACTGCTGGGACGGGGCGTGGTGATGGATTTCTTCCTGCGGGACGGGCTGGACGTTGCCCCCTATTACGACGACTGCGGCATGCTGCTCTATGACCGGGACCGGCAGGACGTGCATGCGGGCGGCTCCGGCTGCGGCTGCAGCGCCTCCGTGCTGTGCGGCTGGCTGCTGGAGGGGCTTCGTTCCCAGCGCTGGAACCGGCTGCTGTTCTGCGCCACCGGCGCGCTGCTCTCCCCCACCACCACCTGCCAGGGAGAGAGCATACCGGGCATCTGTCACGCGGTGTGCATCTGCAATGAAAAGGAGGGCTGAGGGGTGCTTCTGCCCTATTTGAAGGCGTTTCTCACCGGCGGCATGATCTGTGCCGTCAGCCAGGTCCTGATCGACCGCACCGGCCTGACGCCCGCCAGGATCCTCAGCGCCTATGTGGTCTCCGGCCTGGTCCTGGGCGCCCTGGGCATTTACGGTCCCTTTGCGGAATGGGCCGGGGCCGGGGCGACGGTCCCCCTGCTGGGCTTCGGGAATACCCTGGCCCGGGGAATACGGAAGGCCGTATCGGAGCAGGGCATTCTGGGGGTCCTCACAGGCGGCTTCACCGCCGCTTCGGCAGGCATCTGCGCCGCCGTTTTCTTCGGCTGTCTCATGGCGCTGCTCTTCCGCCCCCGGGAAAAGGGATAAGCTCCGGCAGAAACAGAATGAGCCCCGATGCGCCGCTGCAGGAGGGACAAGCGGCGTCGTGGCTCGTCAGACAGTAACAGGGCTGCGCCCGGAGGCGCAGCCCTGTCAGACTGTCGAAGAACTATGCTTTTGCGCAACAACTAAGCAGCGGGGGAGCTCGAGGGGGCCGCCGAGGCCCGCCTCGAATGAGATCCAAGGCCGGCGACTTGCCCCTTCGGGGCAAGTCCTGGTGTTTTCAGCCCG
>JAEEGI010012142.1_pt1 | contig 18459 bp, 7 predicted proteins | sample 8958751 | NCBI WGS metagenome assembly JAEEGI01 (sample SAMN16246545, study PRJNA631951) | gut metagenome | biome: gut microbiome; feature: rumen; material: KS-attached | host: Bos | place: Iran: Karaj | collected 2018-10 | reverse complement strand
ATCTTATCTTTAGGTTTAAATTTTCCCTTTTGTTATAGAAATAGAAAAACTTTTGGAACATTTGGTTGTTGTTGTAAATTTTTATGTTTTAAAAAAACAAACAATTTCTTTTTTACTAATATTCAATATCAAGATAAACCCATGCATCCTATTATTATATCAATTACTAGATTTGTTAGTGATACTATTATTTTATTAGTTTCTATTGTTTTATTATATATTCAATTTTTACATGATGATAATAACGATATTAATGGTAAAATTTTTGATAATATATATCCCACTGATAAAACTAATGATACTAAAAAAATGTTATTACCTAATATATGTTATTCTTCTGTTTATAATATTCCTTTACCTTTATATTTACCTTTTATTAATGATGCTTATTACTATAATAATATTAAAAAAGAAAAAAAAAATAATGTAAAAGAGAATTATTATTCTTCAAGTTTTGATATTGATAATTATAGAAGATTATTTTTTAATGATGATGATTATACAATTAATGTAAAAGGAAATTTAATAAATAAAAGTAATACTGTAAAAATGGTTCAATATAATGTTAGGAATAAAAAAAATTATGTAACAATTCTAGCAATTAAAGGAACATCATATAATATAGATATATATTTAGATATGCAATTATATTTTTCATCAATTTTGTTAAATTTATTGTCAACATTTTCTTTGATGACAGAAAAAAATTCTTTTTCTTTTGGTTTAATAGAATATACTTTAAATATTCCATATCGAATATTTTTTAGAAATTTAATCATTGATAATTATTTAAAAAATTTACAAACAGCATATATTGATAACGAACAAACTTTTTTCAGAAATGTAGTAATAGTGGGACATAGTCTGGGAGGTGGATTGGCAAAACTTTTTGGTCGAACCATTGGAAAACAAGCTATATCTTTAAGTGGACCAGGGATTAATGCTTTTCATTCTTTATGGAATTATAAAGGAAATAGTGAAAATTTCGGAATTTCTGCTATTGATCTTGTACCTGATAAAGACTTAGTTCCAAGAGTAGAAGTTTCTGGAGGAACTATTTATAGAATTATTTGTAAAGAAGGAATTTTAAATTGTCATTCTAAAGATAATTCTTTATGTGAAGTTTTAATTATGTGTAGAAATCCTAACTATTATTCTTATTGCAAAAATGTGGCTCAATTCCCAGATAAAAGAATTAATGAACTAATTGAAGTTTCAGAATTAAATAAAAATTAAGAAATATTTAAAAAAATATATCTTCAATTTTTTTCTCAAATTGAATTTATTTATTCTTTTTATTTAGTTAATACTCTAATATTTCCTATGTACTCTCATTTATAATAGAAAATTCTGTCATCAGAGCATTTTTATCATCTTCATTATTTTTGTTTGTTTCATCAGGAATATCTCCATTGATACATAAACAACAAAAAAAAATAAAGCCAACTATTAAAGAAAAAATGAAAATAATTGTGATAATATAAAAATTATAATTTTGCAATATAGTAAAGACAATATTTTTTCTTTTTTTAAATTCTCTCTCTAAAATGCAGTTAGTTGTATCATTTTGATAAATATATATATTTTTTTCATCATTTAAACATTCAATACAATTCATTTCTTCATTATTTGTTGGAGCTGAATAACAGAACTTACATCGGCTATGACATCTTCTTAAAGTATTGTTGTCTAAATAATAATTATCAATCAAATTTTCATAACATGAATTAGTATCTTCAGTAATATAAAATTTATCTATGCATTCTAAACAATTCATATGAGTATTATTAATTACTGGTCCTGAACATTCAGAACAAGGATTGCTACAAACCATATACATCTTATTGATTTCATCTAAATAATAACCTTTTGGTTTTTCATTTGTACATAAATTTCTATGATACTCTAATTCATAATATCCATTTAAACAATCATTAAAATTCATTCTTATACTTCCTTCATTCCCTTCTATATATATTTCAGGATCTGCTATTCCCGTTTTATATTCAGGATATATTTTCATTGATCTATATCCTGAATCAGTTCCAATTGCTATTCCTTCATATTTTAATATATAGATTCCTTCTTTTATTCTATATTGCCTTAATTTTAATTCATGACTAACATCTAAAACATCATTTTTTTGTATTTGTTGTGAATTTGAAGTATCAATAAAAATAAAATCTTTTGGAATATCTAAAACTCTAAATTTTCTATTTAATGAAAATAAATTATTTTCAATTGAAATTAAATTTTGTAATTTAATTGTATCAGTGGTTAAAGAAATATCTGTTGAATTAGGGAAATTAATAAAAAAATATCCTCCTCTATGTATACCATTTTTTGTTGCTGATGTACAAACTAAAAAAGAATTTCTAAACATTGCAATTCTTACCTGACACATATAATTAAATCCATTATTATTGTAAATATTATATATTTTTACAGTAAAATAAGAATCATTTTCATAGAATTGAATAATAGTAATTATTATTTTATTTGTTGTATCTTCAGAGAATATTTTAATAACTCTATTAGAATCAGCTACTATTAAATCATTGCTACCATCAAATGCAGATGTTTGAGTTTCCTCAATATCTAAATAATTTTGATTAATAATTGAATGAAGTTCATTTTTAATATCATTATTTATATAATTCAAATATCTAAATCTAGTTATAAGGACATTTTGACTATTCATAATTATGAATTTTGCGTTGTCTTTAAAATATACTATTTTTATAAAATTACCATTAGCATCTATGAATTGTTCTAATTCTTTTGTTTTTATTAAATCAAGGTTATTACTATTGAATATAGATATAGTGACATACAAAGTTTGAGTAAAATAAGCGCATACCATATAATTGCTGTCCTTTGTAAAATCACATGATATCATTGGTTCCCATCTCATAACATTTATATTTCTAGAAGATTTCAATATATTATAAGAAGGAAAATCATCACCTGGATTATAAGTTAATGTCATTTTATTAATTATCATATCAGTTTTATTATCTGGATCTAAATATATATAATAATAATAAGAACCTACTTTTTTTAATACTCTTCTATATCCATAAATTGCATATTCTGTTTGTTTTGATATTGATTTTTGAATATTAAAAAATTCAAATGAAGCTTTACTTTCTTCGTCACCACCGAAAGTAGTTATTATTAAATATTCTGAATTATTCCCTGCAAATATAAAATCTCCTCTCCAAAAGCCATAATTAGATTTATAGTTAATTTGTTCAATGAAAGTTCCTGAATTAATATCAAATTTTACAATATATCTATTTCTATTCTCTTTTGGATCATCTTCTCCCGTCATAATATACAAATAACCATTTTCACTAATTGCAGGTCTTATAAATGTTCCAGGATCATTATTTTCATCATAAACTGAATGGAGTGAAAATTGATTGAGAGTTAAAACATTTTTTGATATAAAGAAAACAAATGATATAATAATTTTAAAAATGCTCATATTTTTTGATATTTAATTAAATCAATCATCAAATGAATTGACAATTAAAAAATAAACATTTTTTAAATGGATAATTTATATATTACTAAATAATCAAAAAAATTATTGAATTATATTTTAAATTTTTTATGTCACAATATAATTATAAAAGTAGAAAAAATATAAAAAAATATATAAAATCACCTAATATTTAATTTATTAATTACAACTTATAAATAATTGAAAAAGTAGAAATAAAAACAAAAAGATATTCATATAAAAAACAAATTTTTCTTCTTTATTTATAGAATAACCAATAATCCTTAATCATTTGAAAATTCAAAATTTTTTCTTTTAATTAATCTAAAATATTTTTCAATAAATTGTTACATTCGGAGTTTTCTGTATAATAAGTTATATTATTTTAAATAAAGTGTTTTTTAGGAAAACATTAATTCTATGTCTAAATAAGACACTATTTTTTTCTTTTTTATTATATATTATCAAAAACTTCTAGAAAATTAATGTAATAAATATATTTTTTAAAATTCAAATCATTACTCTTGTCTCATGTTGGTGTTGAATTTATTATTATATTGATATGATAAAACTAACAATAATGGAGAAGAAGAAACTGATAAAATGATTAATAACTATAATATTTATCTTGAACATTCCTTAATGTTGCTATTATCATATAATTTAATTATTATATTTATCTTTTCAGTTTTTATTTGAATTTTAGATTTGTTTTTCATTTAGAGGAAATCTATAAATTTTGTTGAAATTATTTTATGTAATATTTATTGTGATTTTCTCGTAAATGCTCTTACTAATTTTAATGTCAAAGTAATAATATATTAAAGCATTTTTAATATTGATTTAACCCATAAAAGTTCCTTCTATATATATTATCAAGTTATTCATTTTGTCCAAATTTTAATTTATTTCATAATATGATGTTCTTACATTTTTTATTTTATATTCATTATATGTATATATTTTTTATATCTATAATATCTTATCCGATTTTTTGTGTATTTGAAGAGAAAAAAAAATTTAAAAAAGTTAACAAATTTGCCCAATTAAGAGTTCATTAGAGTAAAATTTTCTAATATTAAATTGTGAAGAACTTTTTATTGAAAAAGGGAATCTTAATAATCATATTAATAATAATATATATTTTTTTAATTATATATTTATATAATATAAAATTTATATTTCTACATTTATATCTTTCATTTCAACTCCTTTATTTTCAACATCATTTTTATCAATAAATTTATCATTTTCATCTTTTTTATCAAAAAGCATTGAATCATTAATACTATTATTATTTTCTTTATTTTTCTTTTTTTCCTTTTCATTTTTATATAGCCCAAAAAATTTTCTCATTTTACCTCTGACAATTATATATTCTAAATGGCAAAAAGATAAGTATAATTTTTTAGTATCTTTAAAAGGGAATAGTTCTTCTGCAGTAATTTCATTATTGTTAAATTTAAATATATATCTCTTAGGTTGAATAAACCTTCTTAAAGTACTTATCCATCTATCAGTATCAGTTTTATTACCTGTTTTTAATTTAATTTCAGTAATTATATTATCTTCTGGGTTTTTATAATATATCGAAAATTTATATACATCATATTTATCAATTTGTCTTTTATTAATAGCAATTACTGAAGAACGAGGAATTGTTAAAAATATTTTTGTTTTTTGTTCATCTGAATAAAACAATAAATCTGATTTTGTTAATATAAATTGAAGAACTATTAATTTAGAACAACAACAACAATAATTTATGGTATATCTAAAACGACCTTCTAATTCTGGAATTTCTGTTTGTTGAACTTCTATTGGCACAGGCGTATTTATATCATTATTATGAGTATTTGGTGTATTTGATTTATTAAATGGTGTATTTGAATTGTTATTTGGTGTATTTGAATTATTATTATTTAAATTTGGTGTTGTTGTATTATTTTCTTTTATATTATTTTGCATTTTTTTAATTTCAAATAATGAATATTTTTAAATTTAATCTAAAAAAATTAAGGTACATAAATGTCTTTTTGTCAATTATGTAAATTGAAAATAAAATTATTATATTATTGTTCTTTATGCAGAAGTCAATTTTGTAATACTAATTGTTTAATAAATCATATAACCTCAAAACATTCAAAGAAATTAATTACAGGAAAAAATTTGACAATATCAAATTCAAACGAAAATTTAACGAAATTTTCTTCAAAAGGATATATTATAAATATTAAACCTTATAGATTAACCAAAGATGAATTTAACCAATTTGAAATATTAAAACAAAATAATTCTGATTATCAAATAGGTTTAGGTGCTTTTAGTAAAGTTTATTTAGGAAAACATATTCCAACAAAAGAATTATATGCAATAAAAAAAATATCGAAGAAAGAACTAATTTCTAGAATTGATTCAATAGAAATAATAAATAGAGAAATTGAATTACATTCAAAATTATTCCATAAAAATATTATTCATTTAGTTGCTATATATGAAAATGAGGAATTTATATATATAATTTTAGAATATTTAAATAAAGGAGATTTATATAAATTAATTCGGAAAAAACAAATAAACAAAGAAAATCAATGTTACTCATATTTTATTCAAATTGTTAATGCAGTTTTATTTCTTCATGAAAATAATTTAATTCATAGAGATATAAAACCAGAAAATATATTATTAAATGATAATAATGAAATTAAATTATGTGATTTCGGTTGTTGTGCAGAAAGTGGGATTGGAAATAGAACAACTTTTTGTGGAACTTATGAATATATGGCTCCAGAAATTTTAAAAGAAAATTCTTATAATAATTCAGTGGATATTTGGTCTTTAGGTATTTTATTATATGAGTTATCTCATGGTTATACTCCTTTTAATTTTAAATATAATGGGAAAAAAAATCAAGAAAGTGTTTTTAAAGATATTATAAAAGGTAATTTTAATTTTAAAAAAGATATGATTTTCATTAGTGATGAATTTATAGAATTAATGATGAGAATGATTGTTTATAATCCAAATAAAAGAATTAAGATAAGAGATATTTTTAAAAGCCAATTATTTTATAAATTTGAAGGAAAAAAAGAGATTGATATTAATAAAAGTTTTAATTTAAATTTTAAAAGATTAAATTCCATAGATAAAGATAAAAATGAAAATTCATCTCTTAATAATAAATTATTAAGTGAAAGAAGGGAAAAAAAACATGTTAAGTGTTTAAGTATGGAAAAATTTTTAAGCGGAAGAGATTCAAATAATGGAACAGTAATTTCAGAATTAAGAAAAAGTCAAACCAAAAAATTTGAAAAAGAAGATTCTTTATATTCTGATTTAAAAAATAGTAAAAAAATTAGTTTAAATACCAAACAAATTCAAAATTTAAGTTCAATCAAACCTCAAAATAAAAATCAAAAATTAAATAAACAATTATCAGCTTATAATTCATATATTACTAATAAAATTAAATATCAAAGAAGTACAAATATATGTGATAAAAGTTTAAATAACGAATCGACAGGTTTATCTGTTAAAAAAGTGAATAATACGAATTTATCAAGAAAAAAAGAAAACAAAATTTCAACAAATAAATCATTGAGTCAGATGAAATTTATTGATATTTCAAATTCCAATAATCAAAATAATATTAATAATAGTAATAATATTAATAGTGAAAAAAAGAAACGACAAATATTACAAAAACACCCTCATCACGGTAGTAGTGAAGACATTAAAGTATTTTCTCAATTATTTCAAGATGAAAATGAAGTTAATGAAATTAGAAAAACTAAAATGAAAAATGTTAATGGAGTGAATATTTCTTCTAAATTAATAGATGTTTTGGATATTTTTAATAGAGTAGAGAAATTAAAAAAATCGAATCAAAATTTATCTTTTTTTCAAAAATTTTTTCAAAATAATAAATAATAATATTATGTATAATTAGTTATTTTTTTGTTAAAAAAAGTTTATTCATTTATTTATTTAAACAATTATAAATAATTATTGTAATTTTTATATAATAAATTATCCAAGTTAATTTTTTCTTTTTAAAATCAATAAAGTTATTAGTTCTATGTTTAAATATTATTTAAAAACAAAAATAATTTTTGTTTGAATTATTTAATGAAAAATTATTTTTTAATTATAAAAATAATTTAAAATAAAATATTTTATTTTTTAAAATGAATATCATAACCTCTTTTAGCTTCATTAACTCTATATAACCATTGTCTATATAAAGAATCTTTTCCTAATCTCATACTTGTGTTTCCAATTAAAATTTTTTTAACACCTCTAAATAATTTTTCTCCTATAAACAAAGATTGGCTAGTAAAAGAACTAAAAAAACTAAAAAATCCTCTTTTAATTCCTTTTCTGACTCCTTCATCATTTTTCAAAGATACAATTGGTTGTTTAAAAATATCAGTAAATCCATCATAAATAGTAATAAATGGTCTTAAAAATGCAACTGAATGAAGAACAGCACCTGCAATTTGATGTAATAAAACATCGTTTTTATAAAAATCTATTATAGTTAAAACTCCTAATTCGAAAGGTCTTACTTCATCTAAATAGTATTTTTTAAAAGATAATTTAAAATCTGTTATATTTGTTATATTTAATAACTCTTTATAGTCTCTTTTTATTAATTTATTTAATGATAATTCATGAGAATTATAAGAAAAATATAAATAAAATTTTTCGATTGAAACTTTTTTTAAAAATAAATCATTTTCTTTATTTTCAGATTGTTGAATTTTACTGTTAAATAATTCTTCATTATTTTGTTGTATTTCTTCTTCATTTAAAAACTTTAATTTTATTTCAAAGAATTTTAAAATAAACAATAAAGATAATTGATCAATTAAAATGTTTATAGGAGATATTTTTAATATTATATCATAAATTTTTTGTGCTTTATTTTTAAGAATTTTTTCATTGATATTAATATTAATTGTAAATATATTATCACTAGTATTTTTAAATTCATACTTAGAAAATAATTTAGAATATTTAGAATTTTCAATGTGATCTTTTATTTCAAAATTCATTAAACTAAAGTTTATTTTAGTAGGTTCTATTAATAAATTCAAATCTTGAAAGTTTATTTCTAAATAACTATCATATTTTCTAAATTTTTTTCTTTTTCTTTTTGGTAATATTTTATAATCATATTTTAAATCTTCATTATTAATTAAATAATCTTGTTCAATTTCAATTCTCTCATTTAATATTTTTTCATTTAAAGAAGAAATAGTTTTTTCTTCAGATTCAAATAAGAAATCTTTCCCTTTATATAAATAAATTCTTAATGATTCCATATTAAATGTGATTTTCATTTTATTTATATTTTCTTCATTTTTTTTGCTCATTTTTCTTATTCTATAAATTGATTGTTCTCTTCCAATAAATTCATAATCTTCATCATCTTCTAATTTTTCACAATATTCTTCTTGAATTGTAAATAATGCATTTTTAGAAGTTTCTTTAATAATATTTTTTTGCTTTTGTTTTATTTCATTATTATCCTTTGCTGATACAGCTTCAGATAAATAACTTTCAATAATTTGAAAACCAAAATTATCATCTCCTAAATTTTCTTTTTTTTCATCATTTTTTTTAATTATTTCTTCCTCATTATTTTCTTCAATTTTTTTAATTTCTTCTTTAATAAGGAGAGGTTCATTTGGAAAAATATTTTTTAAATGATTAAAATATTTTTCATTAATTTCATTGAAAAATTCTTGAATATAATCAAAGGTATCTTTGCACATATAAATTTGAGTATTTTTAATATTTAAAATATATTTATCTTTAATTTTATTTATTGAAATATTATCAGTAAACAAAAATTCTGTTAATCCAATTCTTTTTAAATATGAATTTTCATATTGAATATATTGAATATTTTGTGTGATGTTATAATTATTTTGTTCTTTATAGTTAAAATCTTTTAAAAAATATATAAAAAAATTATTCATTTCAATTGAATTTTCTATTTCTTTTGTATTTCCTGAAATTGAATCTATAACAATTACCATTCTCATCCATTTGTCATTTGTTACTTCTTCATCTTCATAAAAAATATCATGATATAATTTTGTAATTGAGAATTTAATTTCTAAATCCATTTTTCTATCTTCATTTATTGGAATTAATAGAATTTGTTCTTCTATATTATTATCATTTTCATATAAATCACTAAATAAATCTTTTAAGGTCATATTTATATTTTTAAAATCATTGTAAATTGAATATAAAAAAGTATTTGATATATTAAATGAAATATTTAGAAAAATGTCTTGCATTGGAACTTGATGTGATAATAAAAAGTTTTGATAAAGTTTATACGGATCATTAATCTTATTTTTTAATTCATCTTCTTCTTCTTCTTCAATTGAATTTAATTTGTTTTCTTTTTCATTCATTTGAAATAGAATCTCAATGTTAATAAAAGGAATTTTTAATAAATCTGTAACAGGTAATTTTCCTAAAAGTAAATAATATTTGTTTTTAGGGTTATTTTGTTTTATATAAATATTTATATCATCAATTTTAATTATAACCTGATTATTTGGATCATTAGTTTTCATTGCAAAAAATAAATCTATATTAAAAAAATCAATTTTTAATAAATTTCCTTCTTTTTCATTGAGAGTGTTCTTTTTATTAAATAATATAGTTAAATTATTAATATTTCCTTTCACAATTAAATTCATAGATTTTGGATTTTCTTCTATCCCTTTATTACTATAAAAATTAATACCATACATATAGAAAAGATTTAATAATTTATTTACATAGATATCATTAATATAATTATTGACAATTTGAATCATAGAAAAAGAAAACATAAAAGATTTAGAAAATTCTAGAAGAGTAAAAATAATATTATATTCAATATGAATAAAAGCTTTATCTGGAAAAATAATGTTGATTTGGTTATCATCATCATTTACAGAATAAGAAATTAAATTTTGCTCATTTGATTCTACAATATAAGATAAGAGTTGATAAGAACAATAAAAAATTTTAAATTCTTTATATTTCATATTTACTTCAAATTCAGGTGAAGACATTTCAATATTTATTCCATTTAATTGAATTGTCATATAATCTTTACTTATAATTTTATTCAAATCAATCAATTCTGGAAAATTTTTTTTGAATCCTTCTGAATAAAAGGGAATAATGTTTTTTAAATGATATATATAATAATATTCATTTAAGTCTTCTCTTTTTTTATCATCAGTAAAATTATATATTTTCATAGTAAAATTATCTATATTTATTTTTGATATTGTTTTTTCATCCTTTCCTTCATTATTCTTTATTTCTTGTGATGATTTTTTTTTAGATAAATTATTAATAAACACACTGGAAGAATCCATTTCAACATTATTATAGATTTGAGGAAATTTATCATTTTGAAAAGATAGTTTAATTAAAATAAATAATATAATAAAATGGAATTCAATTTTAAAATCAAAAATATTTATTTCATTAGTAATAACATTAATTTCAACTTTATTTATAAAAATAATATCATAAACTATTAAATCAAATTGACCTTTTTTATTTATGAAATCTTTATAATCTTCTAAAAAATGATCAGTATTATTTTCATGAACACTCATAAAAATAGAAGAACTATTATCAAATTCATTATTAACACTTTGATAAATTGAAGAATTTCCTATATTACCATTATTTTTAATTGTTTGAACATTTTTTCCTTTATAATTAATATATTTTAAATAAATATCATTTATTTTCAACTTTAAATTTGATGAGTAATTGATTTTTTTAATATGTAAAAAAATAAAATTATCTTCATAATAACAAAAATGATTTTGAAATTCATTGAAATTTTGTAAATTTTCAATTCCATAATGTTTATGATAAAAAGAAAATAATTTTGACCTTTTTAAATTTATATTTTCAAACAATATAAAGTTAATTTTTTCTGTATTTAATCCAATAATAAAATTTTTTATTTCTTCATCTAAAATTTTAATTGGACTTTCTTCTTCTTTTTTTTCTTCTTCTTTCATTACTTTATTCTTATTTTTTTTTGCTCTAAAAATTGACCCTATGATTTGAGAAAATATTCTAATATAAAATAATTGAATTGGAGTTAAAATAAATTCTAATCTTTCTATATTTATTATTATTTTTAAATCATCATCATTTTCTTTTTTTGTAAATGTCATCAAAATACTTGGATTTATTTTATAATTAATTCCAAAAATTGTATTTTCATTTAAGAAAAAATTATAAATTTCTTCATAAAAATTATCATCAATCTTATTTGGATTTAATTTCATGAAATTCTTTTCATCAATTGAATTTAAATGTTTATCAACTTTCATACATATATAATTAATAGAACAATTCATTCCATTTAAAAAAAAATTGTTTTTAACATTTTTATTATTACAACATTTAAAATTAAGAATATAAAAAGAAAAAACAGGATTATCTAAGTTAATATCATTTGAAATTGTTTCATATGACATAATATGACAACAAATATTTGTGATATTTATTTCAATATTATTTAATAAACCATTTATTATATTATTTATCATATTTCCTTTTTTCTCTTTCTCTTCATTTTTTTTCTCATTGTTTTTAGCATCTTTTGGTAAATTTACTTTTGTATTTTTTATATTTGATAAAGTTGAATAATATCTATTATTAAACAAGGGCATTAATCTAATTATAAGTTTTTCAATTGATATTAAAACTTTATTGTTTTCTAATATTGATATAGTTAATTTTCCTATTTTTCCAAATATTAATTTTATAGGAGAATTTGTTAAAAAATTAGCATTTATATTTGAAGTATTTAATTCTAAATTTGTCAAATTCAAAAAAGAATTTGATGAAATATCATTTTCTATATTTTCTATATTTAGGTTATTCACAATCAAAAAATCAGATAACACTGTTTTAAAAATGTAATTTAAAAATTCTCTCAAAGGAATATAGTTGTTTATTCCTTTTAATAAACTATTTAAAGTATTCATTTTTTATATGTGAATTTCTTAATTTATTTTTATTTAATTATTTATTAACTTTTTTATTCATATAATTTCTAAAATTATAATTGAAATAAATGTTGTATGGTTAAATCTTCGCTTATTATTTGTATATAAATATGTCCAAATTTTAATTTTTAATATTAATGATATTGGAAAATTAAATTTTGCAAATATCATAATGGAAAAACAATTATTAATTAATTCAGCTGAATTTATTTTCTAAAAACATAAAAAGTATTTAATCAATGATTGTGAACATTCTTTTTATTGGTATAATAGAAAGGATATTGATATTTAACCATTGAAATATTCTTATGTTATATTTCTCTTTTTAAAAGTTAAGAATATAGAAAAAATAGTGCTAAATTTACAATAAATTTAATAATAAAAAACAATTGATACTTTACTGTAAAAAATCGTAGATATATCTAAAGTGATCTTTTAAGAATTGTTTTTATAATTGTTGAATATAATGTTTTGATTATGAATAATAAATTAAATATAAATGTCATTTAAATTATCTCATGAAGGAAATACTTCTCTTTATATTGGAAATAAAACATTCCAAAAGTTGATAAAAGTAAAGGACATTTTAAAGATCAAAAAAATGCCATTAAAAATATTCAATAGTTGCTTATCAAAGAGATAAAGAAAAAAAAATAAACAAAATTGAAAATAAAAGTATGGAGAAAATTTTTGAATTAATCATCAATACAAGGATGAAAGTTCTGTTTTTTCATGATTTTCACTCTTCAAGAAAAGATATTTTTTATTTATAATCAATGTTATAAAATATTAAAATCAAAAGATAAAAGTAAACATTTATTTTTAAATTAAAAATTATGAAAAAGTAATAAGTTTTTTAATTAAATAAATCATTTTTAAATCTCTTTATAAATACTTCTTTTTAATTGAGCTTAAATTATTGAAAATAATCTTATTTTTAACTATTCATAGTGTTAAATTATAACATCTTTATGTTAAAAAATAATATGATAATTTAAATTTATTTATTATGATTTTTTACTTGGTCTTATTGGAAAATAAAATAGATTAGAGCTTTGATATTTTAATTCTCCTTCTTTATGAATAATTTTTTAATTTATAATTATTTTATTTTAAATTAACCATGAAACTTTATTTGGTTCTTTTTGTTGGTTTTGGAGAGGAGAAATATATAGATTATTTATTATTACTTTAGAGAAGAAAATTAAAGACCTATAAATTATTTTTCTTATTTATATTTTTATGATATTATATATAAAATTTGTAAAAATAAACAATTACAAAAAGATATTTAAAATTTAAATATTAGAAAAAAATTTTAAATTGCTCATTTAACAATTAAAAAAAACCAAAATACTTATAAATATAAAATAAAAAAATTAAAAAATATGTTAAACCAAACAAATGTTTCCAAATTCCCAAAAAGTCCTCCATCTTCTCCAACAAATCCAAAATCCCAAATTTCAAAACACAACTTCAGTTTTCTCTATGTGATAGGAAAAGGTGGTTTTGGAAGAGTGTGGAAAGTTCAAAATAAAAAAACAGAAAAACTATATGCATTAAAGGAGATGTCTAAATTAAAAGTATTGGATAAAAAAAGTGAAAATTCAATAAATTCAGAATTAAAATTTCTTTCAAAACTTAATCACCCATTCTTGGTTAATATACATTATGCTTTCCAAGATAATGACTCCTTATATTTAGCAATGGATCTTTTAACAGGAGGTGACTTAAGATATCATATAAGTCGTTATAGGAAATTTTCAGAAGAACAAACTCGTTTTTTTATTTCTTGTTTAATTTATACTTTATCATATATTCATGAAAATAATGTCATTCATAGAGATATTAAACCAGAAAATTTAGTCCTTGATGAAAATGGTTATTTAAGAATTACTGATTTTGGAATTGCAAAAGAAAACTCAATTGATAATTCATCTGAAACTTCTGGTACTCCTGGTTATATGAGTCCTGAAGTTATGAGAGGAAAAAATCATAGTTTCTCTGTTGATTTTTTTGCTATTGGTATTATAGGTTATGAATTTATGCTTGGGAGAAGACCTTATAATGGGAGAAATAGAAGGGAAATTAAAGAAAAAATGTTAGCTAAACAAGCTAAAATTTCAAAAGATAATATTTGTCATGGATGGAGTTTAGAAAGTGCTGATTTTATTAATAAGTGTCTTGAAAGGAAACCTGAAAAAAGAATTGGAAATGATAAAGGAGCTATAGAATTAATGATGCATCCTTGGCTTAAATATTATCCTTGGGATGAACTTAAGGAAAAAAAATTGTTGGCTCCTTTTATTCCTGAAAAAAAAGATAATTTTGATAGAAGGTATTGTGAAGGGGTTGATAAAATCAGTGCTGAAACAAAAATGAGATATGAAGAAATTTATGGGGGAGAAAAATTTAAATCTGCTTTTTGTTTGTTTTATTTTAATGAAGATGAAGTTAAGGAAAAAGAAATTGAAAAAGAAAAAAAGGAAAAAGAAAAAGAAGAGAAAATTAAAGTTGAAAAACAGTTTTTGATATTAAATAAAGATAATTCAAAAATAAATATTCATAATAATATTAAAGGAAATCAAGAGAAAGATGAAAAAGAAAATGAAAATCAATCTATAAATACAAAATATCATAGCAGATCAAATTCTAATTTACTTATTGATAAAAGTAATTTATTGTATTCAAATAATAATAACATTAATATTAATAATAAAGTCAATAATATTCAAATAAATAGTACTAGAAAACAATTTTCTCATTTATCAAATAATTTTGTTAAATCAAAATCAAGTTCAAACTTTACAAAAAATAAAAAATCAAATTTAATATCAAATGAGAAAAAAATGATTCAAAATCAAAATATAAGACAACAATTACTTCAAAATGATATTTCTAAAAATTTAGTTAATAAAAGTCATTCTAAAGAAAAACATAAAGCTTTATCTCATTCTACTTCATCACGTGATATAACAATATCAAAAAATAAATTAAATTCCAACTCAAAAAATTCATATCGAACAATAAATCATCAAAAATCTTATAAATATATAAATAAATTAATTCCTTCTTCATCAAAGCAAATATTATTTAAAAATTATCCAAAAGGAAAAACTTTACTTCATAATTATTATTCAAATAATTTATTATCTGTGTATAAAAAAAGCCAGAATTATTCTTCAAATATAAGCCAAAATAAAATTTTTCATAATAGAGCAAGTTCTGTTCTTGTTTCTAAAAGAGTTCCAAAACCAGATAATAAATTTAGAAATAAAGTAAAATTAGAAAAAAATAATTCTACTTCTTCTACTATTAATACAAATAATTCTAATAATAAAAATATTTATCAAAATAAAAAATTAAGTAGAGTTAATAGTTCTAATAAAATTTTGGCTAAAAAATCTTCTGAATATGTTTATAATAAAATTAAATCTATGTCTATATCTAATTCAATAATGAATATGAATGTTCCTGTTTTTAAATAAGGAAAATAAAATATAAATATATATTTTATATATTAATTAAAATTTTCATTTTTTACTTATCAAAAAAATAAAGACTTCATAACCATCATCTTCATAAATTCATTAAATAAAAATAATAAAAAAATTAAAATTTAAAAAAAAAATCCACCTAAATTAAAATTAATCCAAAAAAAAATATGAAAAAAAAAATAAAAAAACTATATAAATCATCAAAAAAAAAAAAATAAATAACATATAAAATGCAAAGAACATTATACGTAGATGCATTAGATAATCATTCTGATGAAGATAACTGTTTATCAATTCATCCAGCCCATTTAAATTGTGTAGATGCTTTTGATAAAAATGAATTTAATAAAATTGTAATTAAAAATTCTCCTTCAGAATTTTTAAAAGCTAAAGGACTTTTCAATATTTATAGAACTTTAAAAGATGGAGGAGTATTAGAAATTATTGTTGACCAACCTATTTATGTTATGCAAGAATTAGATGCTGGAGAAATTGAAGCTAATTGCAAATTAGCAGGATTTGATGATGTAAGTACTCAATCTTATTCTTATATTGAAAATATCAATGGAAAAGAAAAAAAAGTTCAAACTCTTAAATTAACTATGGCTAAATAAAATGGAATTAATTTTTGTTTTTTATTTAATTTTCTTTTAACTTAAAAATTATTTTTTTTTATGAAATTTATTTATTTTTATTGTTTATATTTAAATTTTTTATTATATATTTAATTAAAACTTTTTCACATTATTTTATTATTTTTTTATTTAGTTTAATTGTCATTAAAAGGATAAGGAATTGTTTTAGATAATTTATCCAAAATTTCTTTCTTTTTATTTTCAATTTCTTTTTGTTTTTGAAGGTTATTTTTTGAATTTTTATGTTCATTTAAAAAATATGAATTCGTATAAACTTTATCATTACTTTCAATATAATATCCAATTTTATCGCCATAAACATTAACAGCATATCTATTTTTTGTTTTTTTTGTATAAGTTTTTTCGTATTCTTCATCTTCACTTTCTCTATATGAAGAACTTTCATTTAAACTTATACTTCTATTATCATAATCATTTAATTGAATTAATTTAGTTCCTTTTTTATTTTTATCAATTTCATCATAAATTCTATTTATTATTTCTAATTTTTCTTCAATTTCTAGTTTTACTTTTTTTAAGTTATTTAATCTGTTATCATATTCATTTTTATATTTTGTTATATATGATATTAATAATTTATTATGATTATCGAAATTTGTTTTTAAATGTTCTTCTAAATTATTTTTGTCAACAATTGCTTGACAACCAAAAATACTATAAAGACATTTAATGTTATTTCCAAGAGATACTTTTTCTTCATTTTGTTCCATTATAAATCAATTAATTATTTAATTATATTAAAAGATAAAATTTAGAAAATATTATAAGTCTACAAATAGAATTATGAATAAATTTTAAATTCTTTAAATTTACCATTTTTTTTTAAGTAAATAATTTTATTTAACATTATTTTATTGAAAATTTTAATTCCTTTTATATATTATATTTGTTATTTGAATGTATTTAAATGAGGAAAAAACAAAATAAAATATGAATATATTTATATTGGTAAAGTTGATTTTCTTTTAATCATATATCTTTTTTTTAAATAAATATTTTTTTTTATATTTAATTACCAAAAAAAAATAAATAATATATCTTCTAAATAATATATTTTAATGTGGAGTGATAAAACAAATGAAAAAATAAACGAATATTTAAAAATGATTGAATTACTTCCTAAAATTCAAAAAACAAAAATATATGATCTTAAAGAAGTATCATCAAATGATTATTTTAATTCATTAAATGATAAATTAGTAAAAATTAGAGATTCAAAAACATATAAATCAATAAAAAATAAGATAAAAAAAGGAAATGAAAAGGAAAAAAAGAATAAAGAAGAAGAAAAATTATCAAATTCAAAAATATTATTATTACATTTAGCAATATATGAAGATATATATAATGAATTACAATCAAAAAAAAATAAATCAAAAAATATTCCTTTAATAGAAGATAATATAATAAATAAATTGAATGAATTAACTTTAGAAAAATTACCTGCAGAATGTTATTATATGTATATTAAATTAATGTATTTTATAATTCAATATTTTAAAATAGAATATTCAATTGATTATAAAGAACAAATGTTTAAAATATTATTAAATGAATCTTTTTTTGATTATGAAATAAAAATAGAAGTAATAACTTATTTAATTGAAAATGATAATGATTATTCATATAAATGTTTATCAAATGAATTACTTTTAAATTTAATGAATATAGTTTTTTATATTATTTTACCAGTTAAATTAAAAGATCAAAATCAAAATCTTCTTGATTTTATTAAATAT
>JAEEGI010012141.1_pt1 | contig 18461 bp, 12 predicted proteins | sample 8958751 | NCBI WGS metagenome assembly JAEEGI01 (sample SAMN16246545, study PRJNA631951) | gut metagenome | biome: gut microbiome; feature: rumen; material: KS-attached | host: Bos | place: Iran: Karaj | collected 2018-10 | reverse complement strand
TGCATCCGGTTAACAGGACTACGGAGGCTAGGAAGAGAGTTAAAAGTACTTTTCTCATTCGTATATCTTCTATTTATTATTCTGCAATATGGTAATAACCAAGTCGATACAAGATAATGGCCCCAATGAGGGCTTTCTCATATCAATCTGCAAAAATACGTATTTTTTTTGAATACGCAATATTTTTGCTGTGTTTTTGAAAAAAGGCCGTTGAGGATAATTGCTATTGTGTGTTGGAGTATTGTGGTAGGCGAATTAAGAGGTACATTGGCATATCTCAGAAAAGGGACAATAGGCGCATGTCGAACTCTCGTAGTTGGCGAGAAAGGGGATGGCGGGGTTGAGAATGTCAGAAATGAGTTGTTGGAGTAGCTCTTCGAAAGAAGAGAGATGGGTGGGCGATAGGAGGGTTGAGCCCTCCCATTGTGCCACCAAGAGTTTGGATTGTAAGTGCCCGAGAGGATAGATGCCCGAGAGGTATGTCTCATCTGCTTTGAGTGTGTAGTGAGACAACCAAGTGTATACCATTACCTGGAACCATTTGTCGGACACTTTTGCCCAGTTGGGTTCAGGCTCTTTTACTATCAGGTCTTTAGGCTCTACTTTGCCCGATTTGTAGTCAATGATGCGGGTGTAGCCATTCCAAAGGTCGATGCGGTCGGCAGTGCCTGCAATTAATACTTGATGAGTAGTGCCGTCAATGGATACTTGTATTGGGTGGGAGAGCTCCTTCTCCAGAGCGATAATTTGGAGGGAGTCACCTTTTTCTAAATTGTTTATTTCGGACTTTAAGAAGTTTGTTATCTGCATCTTGGCAACGGACTCAAGGAAATGGTTGCGTCCGATATGGCTGCGGCCATGGTGAAACTGGAGTTCTAGCACTTCGGCCAAGTGTCGGTCTACGTCAAGGAGAGCTTGTTTGAGTGTTTCAGTGGAGATGGGAGCACCGATTGTAGGTGTGTAGATTTTTTCTAAAACAGCGTGAATGCAGCTTCCAAGCTCGCTTTGCTCGAGGTCGTCGCTGACGGGGTTATTCTCTTTAATGTTGAGGATATTCTCATAATAAAATCGTACGGGACAGTTGCGATATTTATTGAGTGCCGAGGGAGAAAATCCACGTTTGGCTATTTTCTCTAACTGACATAGAACAAGGTCGTTCTTGGGGAAAGAAGGTTGGCTGGGTGAAGGAACTGTTTGGCTGTCGGAAAAGAGGATTTCTTCATGGAGGGCTATGTTGTTTGGGTAGCGAGAAGCCAACTCGCTACGCACTTGAAGGAGGAATCGGCTAGGCTCACCCTTGCCCATTCCTTCTGACTCGGTATGGTATACCAGATGGATATCGGAGGCACGTTGAAGGAGACGGTAGAAATTGTAGGCATAAACAGCCTCTTTTTCATGGAATGTGGGTATGCCGAAACTAACTTTTAAGTCGTATGGAATTAAAGTGCTATGGCTCTTGGCGGAGGGTAGGGAACCTTCGTTGGCTGAGAGAAGAATGACTCGATTGAAGTCGAGGTTACGCGTTTCGAGTACTCCGAGAATCTGGAGACCCTGGAGGGGCTCTCCATAGAAAGGGACTGTATTTCGCTGGGCGATACGAGTGTATATTTTCTGGAGGGTGTTGAGATTGTCGACAAAGTGGTAGTGCTTTTGTAGTTCTTGGAAGTAGTCGACAATTTGTAGCAGGCAGGCAAGAGATTCTTTCTCTTTATGGTTATGGTCAAAAGAATGAGTGTCGTAGAGTGTGTGAACGAGAGTTTTGAGTAGTGAGAGGAAAGCGTCGGGTGAAGGAGGCTCAACACAAAAAAGAAACAGGATGAGTGAAGGGTCGCAATCGAGCTGTTTGCAAATGTCGGAAATCTCATCTGGGCTTGCGTAGATGATGTGCTGTTTGGTGAGTAGGTGAGTTAGATTTGAGTGTATGTTGTTGATACCAAGAATAGGGGAGATGTTATCGTCTGTCAGGATGCCTAAGATATCAGCATGATAGAATAGGTTTTCACGTCGTCGCTGGTGAAGGGAGAAGAGCTTGAGAACCAAGGAGTGGATGGCTGTATTACTGAAAGGATAGCCCATTGTAACGTTGGCTGTTTTAACCTCTTGAGGGAGTGCATTAAGCATGGGCACTAAAAGGGATTCGTCGGCTAAGACTATTGCTGTCTGTTCGAGAGGGTTTTCAGAATGAGTTTGTGCCATTTGTGCTAGTTTCTGACCGGCATATTTGCACTGCAATACATTTTCAGGACAGGTGACAATCGTTATGTTTTTATTCTCAATTGCGAAGTGCTCAGGGAAGCTTTCGTGGTGGAAAGGATTCCTGCGCAAGAAGAAACCAGCTTCTTGTGAAGGATCGTCAAAGTAGTAGGCATCACCATCGGTGATGTACTTACCATTTCCAAGTTGCAAATAGTGGCGGATTATACGTTCTTCGCAGGTAGAAAGGGCATTGAAACCAACGAAGTAGTAAAATCGGCCATCGTTGTTAGGGATTAGGGAGTCAATCTTTTCTGCCAAGTGACGATAAGCCATCCCACTATAGGCACGATGATTGTTGAGTAGGCGTTGGTGCAGCAGGGTGTAATATTGGTAGAGTGACTGATAAAAAGCGAGGTATTTTTCTTGGAAAGGAGTGGGTTTGCCAGTTTCGACATTCCATTTCTCGATAGCTTTGATATTGTGCAGATTGTTGAAGAGCTGCTGGGCGTCAACGCAGTAAAGGTCGATTTCAGAGAAGTCCGACAGCATCATGTCGCCAAAGGATATAAAATCTTCAAAGCAGGAGTACTTGTCTTCGCTGGTGGCTAAGGTTCGGTGGATATCGAAAAGCTCGAATAATAAGTATTCGTTGGGGACAATGGTGAGGTTGCCTATTTCTGAGACTAATTCGTCGATACCTATAATGCGAGGGAGAAAGAAAGGCTGTCCTTCCATTGAGGCGAATTGTCGTCGAAGAAACAATCCAGACCGTCGATTGTTGAAAATCACGGTTACTTGGTCGAGGTTATGAGGATGTTCTTCACGTAGCCGACGTGCTACCTCCGAAAGAAATGTTTTCATAGCAATGGGTTGTTATTGCAAGTTTTATTTTTTAGGCATCCATGATTGAGCCTGCTGCAGGGTCTCGGGTTTCCCAACATCGAGCCAGTCGGCTGCGTTGTGCTCAAAATAGCTGATTCTATGCTCTTTGGCAAGAGATATGTATTCGGGAATAATGGGATAGGGGTGGTTGGCAGGGGGGAGTAAGTCGAGCAGTTGGGGTTGGACTATCGTAATACCACTGAAGGCCATGGGGAAGAATGTTGCTTGTGGGTTGTGAACCCATTTTGTTTCATTAGTTGATTGATTATGCCAGCCGACAAGCTGCTTTGAGTGATCAAAGAGGAGTTGTCGAGAAGTGTTGCGTTGGCTGACAGCTAGCGTGACAAGATTCATGGAATCAGTGTGATGTTTGAATAGTTCATGAAAGTTTATGTGTGAAAGAATGTCGACATTGTGAATGAGAATAGGTTCGTTTGGTGAGAAAAGGTGTGCGGCTTTTTTCAGTCCGCCCCCTGTGTCAAGAAGCATGCTGCGTTCGTCGGATATGACTAATTCGACATCCCATTGCTGCTTGTGAAGATAGTTAGTCAGTAGGTCGGCATGATGGTGAATATTGATCACTATCCGTGTGGCACCTTGGTGGATAAGATTGTCAATGGCAATCTTGACAAGGGGTTTGTCCCCAACTTTTACCAAAGCTTTGGGCAGGGAGTCAGTGAGTGGTCGTAGACGGGTGCCAAGTCCAGCGGCGAGGATAAATGCTTGCATGTTTTTGAGTTTATATTTTGCAAAGATAACGATTTTTCATCATGTGAAGAAAAAAAAGTGGGTAAACTAATTTGAGCTATTTTGCATCAGATTGTTCACCAGATTGTTTGTTAGTGTGATATCTGTTCAGATGCAGGGATTGGACAAGGTTGGTTAGTTTCATATTGTATGGAAGGCTTGTGGTGTCAATTGTCGTGTAATATCTATTTTTCAGGAAGAGTATTCGTGAGTTAAGGATAGAGCTAGGTGGAGAAAAAAGAGTGTGTGCTAGAATTTATTTTTCGGATGATTGCTAATAAAACAATTTTTTTGTGTATCTTTGCAAATTAAGCCAAGGGTTATTTGTGTGCGAAATATCCCTTTAGTGCTTTGATTTATAGAGTAATAATAAAAGTTTTTAACATATGAAAATAGATAAATTACTATTAGTGGCTGTTGTTGGGGTGCTTTTTTTCGCATCCTGCAGACATACTGAGGAGATTGCTTATATTAGCGACGCTCAGCGTGATTCAGCATTCGCGTTGAAGGGACAGTTCTCGAGTGGTATTCAGGCCAATGATTTGCTTAGCATCTATGTCGAAAGCCAGACTCCCGAGGCAACTATCCAATTCAACCAGGAAACAAATAAGATTGCTGTTCTAGGTGGAGCAGTGATGAATCCGGGTAACAACGTTGTGTCGGGTTACTTGGTAAATCATGATGGTGATATTATCTTCCCTGTTTTAGGCAAGATACACGTCTTAGGTCTGACTCATCGAGAGTTAGCATCATTGATTGAGAAACAGTTGGTCAGTGAGGGGCATATTACGGACCCAGTTGTGACTGTGAAATTGATGAATTTCAAAGTGTGCGTTCTGGGCGATGTGGTACGTCCGGGGCAACTGGTGGTTTCAGGAGAGCGTCTTACCATTTTTGAGGCCCTTAGCATGGTAGGTGACCTAACCATTTATGGTCAACGTCATAATGTAACAGTGATTCGCGAGGAAAATGGCCTGCGTACAATTGGTGAAGTTGATCTCTCCTCGAAGTCAGTCTTTGATTCCCCTTATTACTATCTTCATCAGAACGATGTGGTGTACGTAGAGCCAAACATGAGGAAGAAGAAGAACGCAGAGCGTGACCCGATGGTAATGACATATATCTCGAGTGCAGTCTCTATTGTGTCGGTGCTCTCGTCAATGTTCTATTACTATATCCTTTCGAAATACTACATGAACCGCTATTAATTTAGCCAATAATAAATTTATAATATGGAAACTCAGCAACAATTCAGAAACATGCCAGTATCTCAGAATGGGAATCAAAACGGTGCCCAGCAAGAGAATGAGAACACTATTTCGCTCCGCGACATAGTATTCCTAGTTATCAATAACTGGTATTGGTTTGCCTTATCGTTGTTTGTCTGCTTGGTGATAACCGGTGTGGTGTATAAGACTAAGCCAAAGACATATCAATATTCTGCTACTATTATGGTGCGCGATGAGAACAAGGGTGGTTCTCAACGCCAAATTGACGCCATCTTTAATAGCATGGACAACGGCATGCATTCGTTGGAGAACGAGGTGTATATGCTTCGGTCTTCTTCGTTGGCAAAGAATGTGGTAACAGCTCTAAACCTAAATAATACATGTGATCGTTGGGGTTTCTTTACCAAGATCTCGTATTTCAAAGAGAGGCCGTTGGAGCTGAAGGTTTATACTAGGAGTGCCGATGCCTCGGAAGTCACCATCAACATGCAGGTTACTCCGTTGGATATGAGCCGATATGAGTATGTGGTTACTTCCCTCAATCGCTATAGTGTAAACAAAAAGGGCGTGGCTTACTATACGGAGCCTGTTGTGGTGACAGAGGATGTGTCATTTACTATCGATAAGACGCAGTACTTCTCAAATCGCAATTTCAAGGTAAAGTATCAGCTGAGCGAAGTGCCTGTGATGGTGAAAGCATCTCAATTGGCACGTCGTATTAGTGTCAACCGTGTTGATAAGAATGCTTCCATCTTGGCAATTGGCTATTCCGATAATAATGATGCACGTGCTCGTGAGGTGGTGAATGCCTTGGTGGACGCTTACAATGAGGATGCTGCTGAAGACCGCAGGGCAGTGGCAGAAAAGACTGAACAGTTCGTTTCTGAACGTATTTCTCTCATCTCTGGTGAACTGGAGGATGTTGATGCCCAGGTGGCTCAGTTGAAAAAGGATGCTCGTATTCCCGATATTCAGACAGCATCTGGTACCATGCTTCAGACTGGCATCCGCTATTCTGATGAGGTAAATAGCCTTGAGGCCGAGTTGCAAATGATTAAGGCTGTTCGGTCTTATCTTGTTGACCCCAATAATAAAGAAGAACTTCTCCCTGCTAACGTGGGTGTTTCAAATGCTGGTGTACAATCAATGATTAATCAGTATAATAGTCAGATGTTGCAGTATCGTAAAATGCTGAACAACGCAGGCCCGAACAACCCACAAGTACGTACGCTAGTTCAGCAAATGGAAGGCAACCGTGCAAGCATTCTTGCTTCTATTGACAATTTGATTAATTCTACTAATGTCCGTCTTCAGAGTGCGAGAGCTCAGGAAGCACGTGCCCAGGGTCAGATCTATAACCTTCCGACACAGAACAAGGCAGTCACCGAGGTTTCTCGTCAGCAGAAGATCAAGGAAGAATTGTTCCTTTATCTGTTGAGCAAACGAGAAGAAAATGCCTTGAATTTGGCCGTGACAATTGTTCCTGCCAAGATAGTTGAGCCCGCAAGCCGCTCCAATGTAGGTCCCCATCTCTCAATGTATATCTTGGTGGGTCTTTTAATTGGTCTTGTCTTGCCCGCCTTGGTAATGTTCTTGATTAATTTCTTTAATGTGAAGCTTCGCTCTAAGTCTGATATCGAAAAGGCAATGACGATACCTATTTTGGGTGAAGTACCACAAAAACCTGAAGGACGTGCAAATGACGAAATCATTGTTACTGCTAATGGAACAGATGTGGTGACAGAGGCTTTCCGAATTCTGCATTCGAATATCCCATTTTTCTTAAAGGAAGGTGAGAAGGTCATCCAGACCGTTTCGACGGTTCCTGGTGAGGGTAAATCCTATGTCGCATTGAACCTTGCCTTGTCGCTTGCCTATGTTGGGAAGAAGACTATTTTGGTGGACTGTGACCTTCGTAAACGTAGCTTGTCAAAGACTATCGACCGTCACAACCGTGTTGGATTGATCAGCTATATGCTCGGTAAGGAAGATGACTTCACTAATATCATCATGCATAGTGAAACCTCACCGTTCCTCGACTATATCGTCTGCGAGAAGACTCCGCCAAACGCGACTCAGTTGCTCCTCAACGATAAGATGGACAACCTGGTGTCCTATCTGCGTGAGCATTATGATTTCATTATCCTCGACTCCACTCCCGCACAGATAGTTGCGGACTCCTCTATCATCAACCATACGGCCGATCTTACCACCTACATTATGCGTGTTGGTTACCTGAATAAGAGTTCGTTCCCCTTCATCCAGGAGTTGGCTGACAAGGGTAAGTTCAAGAATATGGCTATCATTATGACTGATGTGCCAGTTATCAAACGTCGTTATGGTGGCTATGGTTATGGCTATGGTTACGGCTATGGTTACGGCTATGGCTATGGTTATGGTTATGGCTACGGTTATGGTTACGGCTATGGCTATGGTTATGGTGACGATAGCGATTCAGAAGGAAAGAAGAAGAAATCTAAATAATATAAGTATTAATATATTATGAAAGGTATTGTTCTTGCAGGCGGGTCGGGTACCCGCCTGTATCCTATAACAAAGGGCGTAAGTAAACAACTTCTGCCAATCTATGACAAGCCGATGGTATATTATCCTATCTCGACTCTCATGTTGGCTGGCATCCGTGATATACTGATTATCTCTACGCCTAATGACCTCCCGAGTTTTAGGCGTTTGCTGGGTGATGGCTCTGATTTCGGAGTCCATTTCTCGTATGCCGAACAGCCATCTCCGGATGGCCTTGCACAAGCTTTCATTATTGGCGAAGAGTTTATCGGAGAGGATTCTTGTTGTTTGGTTTTAGGTGACAATATCTTCCAAGGTAATGGACTAGGAAGTATGCTTCGTGAGGCGGTATCTTCTGCTGAGCAAGAGCAGAAGGCGACTGTCTTTGGCTATTGGGTTGCTGACCCAGAACGTTATGGCGTTGCAGAGTTTGATCAAGAAGGGAATGTTCTTTCCATTGAAGAGAAACCTAAAAATCCCAAGTCTAACTATGCTGTGGTTGGTTTATATTTTTATCCAAATAAGGTGGTGCGTGTGGCAAAGGGTATCAAGCCATCCGCCCGTGGTGAGTTGGAAATCACCTCTGTAAATCAACAATTCTTGCAAGATGGTGAGTTGAAGGTCAAACTACTTGGACGGGGATTTGCCTGGTTGGATACGGGAACACACGATTCCTTGGCAGAAGCTTCTACTTTCATCGAAGTCATTGAGAAGCGACAAGGCCTCAAGGTTGCCTGCCTTGAAAGCATTGCATACGAAAAAGGTTGGATAACTGCCGAAGACTTGCAGCGTATTGCCCAGCCAATGGGAAAGAATCCCTATGGTCAGTACCTTCTAAATCTGATAAAAGAACGATAGTTATTTTTGAAAGGATTCTATGGAAGTATTAAAGACTGCCATTGAGGGCGTATTTATCATAAAGCCGAGAGTCTTTGGTGATGCCAGAGGTTATTTCTTTGAGAGTTTTAATGCTCGCGATTTCGCTAGAGAAACAGGCCTAGACGTCACTTTCGTTCAGGACAATGAGTCGATGTCCCATTATGGTGTGTTGAGGGGTCTTCATTATCAGCAACCACCCTTTGCACAGAGCAAGTTGGTCCGTGTGGTTAGTGGCAGTGTGCTTGATGTGGCCGTTGATATCCGCAAAGGGTCGCCCACCTTCGGGCAACATGTTGCAGTTGAATTGTCGGCCGACAACCACCTTCAATTTTTCATGCCTAAAGGTATTGCTCATGGATTCTCTGTCCTTAGTAAAGAAGTGATTTTTCAATATAAATGTGATCAGTTCTATGCTCCTCAAAGCGAAGGTGCTATCGCTTGGGACGACCCCGATTTGAATATTAATTGGCAATTGCCCTTAGATGTAGTCTTACTTTCTGAGAAAGACCGCCACCATCCCTATCTGCGTGATATCAATTCCCCTTTTAACTATTAATCTCTTCACAATATGAATATTCTTGTCACAGGGGCCAAAGGACAATTAGGGACACACATGCTTCTCAGCAGTGCTAATTCTCGACATCGGTATTTTTTTACTGATGTGGATGAACTGGATATCACTGACCCTGTGGCAATCAGGCAATTCGTCATCGGCCAGCAGATTGATGCGATTGTTAACTGTGCAGCATACACTAATGTCGACCGCGCTGAAACGGATGAGATACTTGCCGACAAGATAAACCACCTTGCTGTGGGATATCTCGCTGATACGATGGCGAGTACAGGAGGCCTCTTGATACATATCTCAACAGACTATGTATTCGGTGGCAATAAAAATAATACCCCTTGTGGCGAAGACGAACCAGCCAATCCTACTGGTGTGTATGGCAGTACCAAATTGCAAGGTGAGCAGGCTGTAGTCGCATCTGGATGTCGTTACTTGCTATTCCGAACTAGTTGGCTCTACAGCGAATATGGAAAAAACTTCTGCAAGACAATGCTTTCGCTATCGGACACCAAGCCAAAGTTGACAGTCGTCTTTGATCAAGTGGGTACTCCGACCTATGCAGGCGATTTGGCGCAAGCTATTGTTGCCATTCTTGAGAATGGCGTATCTCCCGACCAAGAAGGTCTCTATCATTATAGCAATGAAGGTGTGTGCAGCTGGTACGATTTTGCTAAAGAAATAGCTCGTCAGTCGGGTCATACCGATTGTGTAATTCTACCCTGCCACAGTGATGAATATCCTAGTCCCGTGGTGCGGCCTAGCTATTCGGTGCTCGACAAGACCAAATTCAAACAGACATTTAACCTTTCAATCCCCTATTGGACAGACAGCCTCTCGGTGTGTCTAAATAACATAAAACAGATAGAAAAATGAAGCCTTTTATACACGAAAGCAGTTACGTTGACGATGATGTCATCATTGGTGAAGATACCAAGGTTTGGCATTTCTGCCATATCCAAAAAGGTGCTCGCATTGGCGAGCGTTGTTCCTTTGGGCAAAATGTAAATGTAGGCAACAACGTGCACATTGGCAATGGAGTGCGTATACAGAATAATGTTTCTGTATATGAAGGTGTCGAGATTGAAGATAATGTATTCTGTGGCCCAAGTTGTGTATTTACTAATGTGACTACTCCTCGGGCTCATTTCCCTTGTCATGGTGTTTATGCTAAGACTCTCATTAAGGAGGGCGCTTCACTAGGAGCCAACTGCACTGTGGTCTGTGGGCATACCATAGGACGTTCTGCCTTGATAGCTGCCGGGGCCGTGGTCACTCACAATGTTCCCGATTATGCTCTCATGGCCGGAGTTCCTGCTCGGCGAATCGGTTGGGTCTGTGAGTGTGGTAAACGTTTGGGTGACGATTTACATTGCTCATGTGGTAGACATTATGTCCTCAAATCTAACGATGTGCTAGTCAAAGAAATTTTATTCTGCTAATTAATAGTGCATAGAATGGATAATTGACTGTTAATTATTCTGCGAATCTTAATTGAACACTGACAATAAACAAATAGATACGTGAAATACAAGTTTTTCATCATTCTCATACTAATGGTTGCAGGTATCTGCGACTCCCATGCCAAACGTGAGCCGTCATGGATGAAGGAGTTGCCGCTGCCAGCCAATAATACCTACATCTATGTCCGCGAGTCGGGTGAAGGGAGGACCGTTAACGAGGCCTTGAATATGGCGTTGGTTAGGGTGTTTCAAAATACTGCTAGCCGCTTGGGAAAAACCTTTGACGAGGCAGCCGTAGCTGCCGAGCTAAGGAAGGGAACTAATTATGTGCAGGTTTCCCAGCAGTATGGTATCCCGATTAATAAGGTCGACCAATATGTGGTCAACCTAAAGGATGGTTCCTATTGGGTTTGCGTCCTTTGTCAGGTGGCTTCTATGCGTAGTGTGGTGCCTGTTTGGGACAAAGGTGAGCGTGCTCGTAATGTGAGTGACATTGCCTCATTGACCAAATCAATTATCCCAGGACTTGGACAGATAGGCAAAGGTTACACAACCGAGGGACTTCTCACTATGTTTGGTGAAGCAGCGTTAGTTGGTGGCGGAATTGGATGCTATGTGGCTGCCCAAAAACAGTTGGACATTATTCGCAACCACTCCAATGTGACTTCCGAGGCACTACTTGAGGCTCGAAACAACTACAATTCATTGCGTTCTACATCCTTTGTTATTTGGGGAGCTGCTAGCGCCTTGTATATCTTCAATTTTATCCGTGCCTATTCCTTAGAACCCAAGCCTGAACTTGCTTTCACATGGACACCCTCACTCATTACTACTCCCAATTCGGTTGTTCCCACTGTCGGTTTGACTTATAGATTTTGATTATGCATCGTCGTTTTCTTATTTTCATGCTTTGCTGTGCAAGTATATGTTTTTCTTCTTGCATTAAGGACCTTGAACAAGAGGGCATATATGAGAAGACTCGCTGTTTCGGTGTTGTCCTCGACTCGCGAACTGCCCTTCCTCTGCAAGGATTTCGTGTTATCGGAACTGATGGAAAAAGTGATAATCAGGTGGTATTTACGGATGCTAATGGCATGTTCCAAATAACAGTTACGCTTGACCAACTTGCTAATCAGTATTCTATACGATTCGTAGCCGACTCACTATACAACAATTATACCTATAATTTGGACAGTGTCCCGTTAGGGGTAAAAGAATACGATATGGGCAACATCTACTTGGTTGGTCCTAGCGTTCCAGAGGTTGTGACTGCGAGTATTGTTGACATTACGGCTAATTCTGCTCACTGTTTTGCTAGGGTTGAGAATACTGGCAACTCTGCCATTGTCGAGCAAGGCTTTGTCTACAGTACCATGCAATATCCCACCATCGACAACGAGAGAGCCACTATGCCTTTTGTGCAATCCGAGTTTGACTATGAACTCTCCCTTGAGCCGAATACAACATATTATGTACGTGCTTATGCCGTGAACAGCCTCGGTGTCGGTTATGGCAACCAAATAAAGATTAGAACACTAGATGGATTGCCAGTCGTAATCACGGGTAATGTCTCCCATGTGACCACCAACTTTGCCTTAGCAGGTGGCGAAGTATTGTCCGATGCAGGCTTTGATGTGGTGGCAAGGGGAGTCTGTTGGAGTATCTCTTCCAATCCGACTATTAATCATGCCCATACCGTTGATGGTCGTGGTCTAGGTACATTTGTCAGTCGTATGGAGAACCTAGAGCCCAATAAAACATATCATGTCAGAGCCTATGCTCAGAACTCTTCAGGCATCGCTTATGGCCCTGTGGTGACATTCTCCACCCTATCGGGTCTGCCTACGGTGACCACTACAACTATCTCCAATGTTACTGCCACTAGTGCTGTTTCAGGAGGTAATGTAGAAGACGATGGCGGATATTCAGTAATCCGCAGAGGCGTTTGCTATGGTACAACATCCAATCCCACAATTTCAGGCCTCCATACTACCGATGGTGCCGGTGTGGGCGAGTTCGTAAGCCAGCTGACTAATTTAACTCCTGGCTCCACTTATTACTATCGTGCGTATGCTACTAATGGCGTAGGTACCGTGTATGGGAGTCAATATGTTTTTGTGGCTTGGTAGTCTTAACTATTAATACAGGAATCAACAAGATATGAAGAGAACGAAAAGAGTATTTTTATTTGTATTCTTTGTAGGATTAGCCCTATTCAATGCTCGTGCTTTCGACTTTTCAGCGGTAAGCAGCTCAGGGCAGACACTATATTATACTATCTTGACTGATAGTACTGTGGCGGTCGTATATCCCAATCATGTGGGCAATAATTATTATAGTGGTTATTCAATGCCTACCGGCAGTGTTAATGTCCCATCTTCCGTGTTGCATGGCGGCAACTGGTATACCGTTACTACTATAGGAAACAATGCTTTCACAGGATGCGCCGGAATGACGGGACTGACCCTTCCTGGCTCGCTGACTACTATTGGCAACAGCGCCTGCTCCCAATGCACAGGGCTGCTCTCTCTCAATCTTCCTAATTCCTTGACTTCTATCGGCGATAATGCTTTTATGGGGTGCAGTCATTTGGGCTCCATTGTTTTGCCTAACGCCGTTACTATGGTTGCTGTTGGAACTTTCCAAGGCTGTAGTTCTCTTTCCTCTGTCACGTTCGGCCCCTCTGTTACCACCATTGGCAATGTGGCCTTTGAAGGTTGCAGCAGCCTTACCTCTCTCCATATCCCCGATGCTGTGGCCCTGTTGGGCAATTGGGCTTTTTGTAACTGCACTAGTCTTGATTCCATTTATATAGGCAACTCGGTTGCCTACATACTCCAGAATACTTTCTCTGGGTGCAACAATGTTCATTATATCCACTACAATGCCCGTAATGCAAGTTGTAGTTATTATGCAGGCGCTGCCTATCATTCATCTTTACCCGTCGCTGCTCTTACACAACTCATCATAGGTGATAGTGTGCAATCTGTACCTCAGTATTCTTTCGCCGAGGCTCTTCTATTAGATACGCTCTATATAGGCGAGGGAGTGTCCTCTGTCGATGCGAATGCCTTCTTGGGCACTACCAATGTACATTATCTTCATTATAATACGGGTCATTTCTCAGACCTTACATTCCCTGTTGCAGCCTTTGCTCCTTTTTCTGCCATCACTCATCTGACAGTTGGCAGCAATGTCCAGCATGTTCCTAGTCGTGCTTTTACGGGTAAGATTAATTTGCAACAGGTTTCTTTCTCCTCATCCGTAACCTCTGTTGGTGACTCTGCATTTTTGGGATGCGCTGTGTTGCAAGGCCCACTTTCTTTGCCTTCAGGGTTGACCAGTGTAGGTGTGTCGGCATTCCAAGGCTGTTCTAATATGTCTGGTGCTCTTACGCTTCCACCTACCCTCCTGTCTATTGGCGATTATGCCTTTGCAAACTGTTCTAAAATCAATGGTGCGTTGAGCCTCCCGGCAGTTCTTCAGTCTCTAGGCAATGGAGCATTTGCGGATTGCGACAGCATCTTGTCGCTTACCACCAACAGCCCGATAGCCATCCCTGCTGATGCTTTCAATAGCTGCGACCGTCTGTTTCAGGTTTCATTACATAGTGCAACAACCAATATCGGTCCGTCGGCTTTTGCCAATTGTGTTCGTTTGTCGGAACTCTCTTTAGGCAATACCCTGACCTCTATAGGTAGCAATGCTTTCAATGGTTGTGTCAGACTTGCCAACCCGTCAATTCCCAATTCTATAAATACTATTGGTGACAGTGCCTTTATTGGCTGTATACTTATGGGAGGTAACCTCACATTCCCCGCCTCAGTGACTTCCATCGGCGACTATGCATTTGCCAACATTTCTCCCATTACTAGTATAGAAATGCGTGGCTCCAACCCTCCGACTATATATTCTCATACCTTTGCTTCGGCAACCCTCTCAACCCCTGTGTTTGTGCCTTGTGCCGCCACAGTCAATTATCGCCTTTCTGACTATTGGGAAGATTTTGTCAATTTGTCGGAGTCTACGCCGTTCGTGCTCTCTCTTGTGGCAAACGATACAGCAATGGGTTCTGCTGTAGTGCTACAGCAGCCCACATGCAGCAACTATTTGGCAATAGTCCAAGCAACTGCCAATGCGGGTTACCACTTTTTGCGGTGGACAGATGGCAATACCTCCAACCCACGACTGCTTCTGCTCTCGTCCGACACCACCCTCACTGCATTCTTTGTTTCCGACAACTCCCTCATATCAGTTGCTAGCAACGATGCCACGCGTGGTTATGTGTCCGGAGGTGGCATCTATAGTTATAATGACACTGCCATCCTTACAGCCTCACCTTATGCCGACTATCATTTCCAGCGTTGGAGCGATGGCAGTACACAGAATCCCCGACAAGTCATCGTGACTCAAGATTCTCAATTTGTAGCCATCTTCCTCTCCAACATTTCTACCCTTGCCCTGACCGTTAACAATCCGACGATGGGTACTGTCAGTGGGGCTGGCTCATACAGCTACCTTGACCAGGCTGTTATCTCGGCAACCCCCTTCTATGGCTATCATTTCACCATGTGGAATGATGGTGTCACAGCCAATCCACGTATCGTCTCCATCTCGCAGGATACTTCTTTCACGGCTTTGTTTGATGCCAATACCTACTCCGTCACTGTAGGCAATAGCTCCCCTTCGATGGGTTCTGTCAGTGGAGCTGGCACCTACACTTATCTCGATACTGCATTACTCAGCGCAGTCGCTGGGACTGGCCATCATTTTGTACAATGGAGTGATGGTAATACCGACAATCCACGTCTACTCCTAGTCACTTCCGACACGGTTCTGTCGGCTCAGTTTGTTCCTAATGCCTACCTACTTACCGTTGTTCCTAGCGACACCACTCTTGGTACGGTTTCGGGTGGTGGCACATATAATTATAATTCCACGGTAACAATCTATGCATTCCCTGCCGAAGGCTGCCACTTCACCCAGTGGAACGATGGCAATACCTCTAATCCGCGTACCATTGTTGTTACAAGCGATGCCAGTTTTACTGCCCAGTTTGCTGTCAATGTCTATTCTATCATGGTCAGCAGTGCCAACACTCTTTGGGGAGGTGTATCGGGTGGTGGCTCCTATAGCCACAATGCAGTAGCCACCCTCACAGCCACTGCAGCCTCAGGTTGTCATTTTACCCAGTGGAACGATGGCAACACCGACAATCCCCGCAGCATAACGGTTACCCAGAATGCTTCATACATTGCACAGTTCGCCGTTAATAGCTATTCTGTCACGGTCTCAACCAGCAACTCTGCTTTGGGCATTGTTACTGGCTCGGGCACCTATTCTCATAATAGCACCGCTGTTCTCACCGCCACGCCCAATTATGGCTTCCATTTCGTCCAGTGGAATGATGGCAATACAGACAACCCGCGGTCAATCATTGTCACGCACGATGTCTCCTACACGGCTCTTTTCGATACCAACCAATATGTCGTTTCAGCCATCAGCAGCAATCTGGCAGGCGGTAGTGTCACAGGTGGTGGCTCCTATAGTTATCTCTCTCAGGCTCTTCTCACAGCCGTGCCCGTCCCTCACTACCATTTCGTGCAGTGGAACGACAGCCTCACCAATAATCCGCGCACCATCATGGTTCTAAGCGACACACAGTTGGTGGCCGATTTCCAAATCGACTCGCATAACGTTTCTGTTGCAGCATCCAATCCTACCATGGGGCAGACCTCAGGCAGTGGTGTCGTGGCTTATGGCACTAATCTCTATATCTCTGCTACCCCCAACTACGGTTATCGTTTTACCGGGTGGAGCGATGGAGTCTCACTCAATCCCCGTCGTATCGTGGTGTCGTCCGACACAGCATTTACAGCTCTGTTTGTGGCCAATAACTACACGGCTACTGTCACAAGTAATAATGTCAGCCTCGGCGTTGTCTCGGGTGGTGGTACCTACAGCTACCTGACCTCGCTTACCTTGACCGCTACCCCCTTTGGTTCTTGCCGTTTTGTGGGATGGAGCGATGGCAACACCGACAATCCTCGTACCCTCGTCCTTATCAGTGATACTGTCCTACAGGCGCAATTTGTGGTTAATACATGCCGCCTCGACTGTGAGTCCTCCGATCCCACGATGGGCATAGTCAGTGGGTCGGGTACATATGATTATATGGCACAGGTGCCAGTCCTCGCAACGGCCTATCCCAACCACCACTTTGTACACTGGAGCGATGGAGTCACCACCAATCCCCGTCTGGTAACCCTTACTAGCGACACTATGCTTGTTGCCTATTTCGCCCAAGAACCTAGTTACACTATCACCGTCACATCTGCTGATAACCAAATGGGAACGGTAACCGGTTCAGGAGTTTATCATTATGGAGAGGAAGTCCGTCTAACGGCAATACCTAACGAACATTTCCATTTCAGTTACTGGACTGATGGCAACTCTGCCAATCCCCGTACCGTACACGTCATTGCCGACGCATCCTATACGGCAGTCTTTTCGCCCGATATGTATACCATTACTTTGACTGCCAACAACTCCTCGTGGGGAGCTGTCTACGGCGGAGGTCAATACGCCTATGGCGAAGAAGCTGTCCTTACCGCAGTACCATTCCCCTCTGCCCACTTCCGTTCTTGGAGTGATGGCAGCAATGAGAACCCCCGCACTATCGTTGTCACGCGCAATATCACCCTCCAAGCCCTTTTCGGCGACGAACTGGGCATTGGCGATATAGAAACCGAAGAGCAGAGTTTCGAGGTATCAGCACAGGATCTCAACATCCATGTCATAGGTGCTTCAGATAAAGCAGTTACCATATACGACCTTTATGGCCGTCAAGTCGCCTTCACGCCCCATGCCGATAGTGACTATGTCGTGACAATGCCCGCTGCAGGAGTCTACCTCGTGCGTCCCGAAGGTTGCAAGCCGAAGAAAGTGGTCGTACTCTGACCTCAACCCATTTTATTTCAAACCATTTAGGTTTACGGTCACTTTTATTCACTCTCTCTATTTCCTAGAGGGAATAGTGTGGTGTTCCCTATATATTATAGTTTATTCCTTATAATATTATATATCCTCCTTTTTCGCTTCCCGAAGTGAAAAAGGAGGGAAAAAGGGGCGGACAGGGAGCGGGTAGGACCCGAAGGCAGGCCGAGGCCGCCCTTTTCCCGTAGCTGCCGCAAGTCTTCCATGTCGCTGTAACCCAACAATATATATGTTACTGCATATTGTTAAAATGTAATATAAACAACAGTGTCACAATTACTTGCGTATATTTTCATTTTTTAACTGCCTCCGGAGGGTCGATTTTTGGCGAAAAAGGCGTCCTAAAGGGCGTTTTGCGGGGCCGTTTCTGCGTCCGTGCGTAAAAAAGATAAAAATTTTTACCGCTGACGGACAGCATGTTGGGATAAAATATTGGAAAAGCATGAAAAAAAATTTTGCGGGAACGGAAAAAGGTCGTATCTTTGCACCCGCTTTCGAGAGGCGATGACCTCCGGAAGACAAAAGAGAACATTGAAAGAGTGGGACAAGAGATAGCGTGTGTCGTAGCGGTCCGCCGAGGCGGGCTGCGAGACACGAGACGAGTCAAAGGTTAGAGAGCAATTCTTACAATGAAGAGTTTGATCCTGGCTCAGGATGAACGCTAGCGGCAGGCCTAACACATGCAAGTCGAGGGGCAGCGGGGTGTAGCAATACACTGCCGGCGACCGGCGCACGGGTGCGTAACGCGTATGCAACCTGCCCGCGACAGGGGGATAACGCTGGGAAACCGGCACTAATACCCCGTAACACACCTGGCCGCATGGCCGGGTGTTGAGAGGAGCGATCCGGTCGCGGATGGGCATGCGTGACATTAGCTAGTTGGCGGGGCAACGGCCCACCAAGGCTGCGATGTCTAGGGGAGCTGAGAGGCTAATCCCCCACACTGGTACTGAGACACGGACCAGACTCCTACGGGAGGCA
>JAEEGI010012134.1_pt1 | contig 18466 bp, 12 predicted proteins | sample 8958751 | NCBI WGS metagenome assembly JAEEGI01 (sample SAMN16246545, study PRJNA631951) | gut metagenome | biome: gut microbiome; feature: rumen; material: KS-attached | host: Bos | place: Iran: Karaj | collected 2018-10 | reverse complement strand
ACAAGGGCATAAAAACTTGTGCAAGCCGAATGCAAACGAGCTCGCTCGATTTGCTGAGGCGCCGCCAAGTTTATCCAACCAGGCGCAGGACGAGTACCAGCGCCTCATGAACAATAAATCACCGAAATATAAAAGAAAATAGTGTTTAGGATAAAAATTTTCGCTATTTTTGCCAAATATTAACCGATTAATACATAATGAGATGACGCTTAAATCAAATCTTCCCAGAGTTTTTGCTATTGTGGCGTTGGTCACTCTCGCCTTCGTTACAAATGCAGCATCGATCAAAGGGGATGTCAATAACGACGGAGAAGTCAATATTGCCGACGTGAACGCCATCATTGACGTGATTCTGGGCGGCAGTGGCTACAACACTTCTGGTGATGTCAATGTCGACGGCGAGATCAATATTGCCGATGTCAATGCAATCATTGACATCATTCTGAGGGGTAACGACGGCATGACCACAATAAAATCCTCAATGGTCAACCATATGTACAATACGACAACCAATCAAGTCATCGGCATAACCAATACAAGGAACACACTTTTCATCGACACCATCCGTCATTCTGCCCAGGTTGAGCTGGTCTACAACAATGGCGGCGAACAAACTGTGTCATATATGGATCTTACTACCCGGACACCGCGCTACGGCTTCTATGAATTGGCTTCGCCTAGTGACCCGCTATTCAATGGTTATGTCGATTTCAACGAGGGGTCTATTCGTTATACTTACATGACTGCTGACAGTCTGCGTGTGATTTCGACCTTCCCTGAGGTATTCTTTCTCAATACGGATAACACTATTGCCTATGACGACTCGACCGTGACTGCACAGGAGAACGTCATGTACCAGTTTATCCTCAATGCCGATGATATGACCGCAACTGTTATTGTCATGGATATCGTTCATGCTAAGGATAAGCGTCATCTGTTACGCGTTGCTGCGACCGATGTCCCCTTTACTGTAACTTCCAACGGATATTCCTTCAGTGGTGAGGACATAGCAACCACGTCAATGTATATATCAGCAGATGAACCTACCATAGTAAAGACCACCAACGAATATCCTTTCGTGAAGCTTGACATCGACGTTGACTTAGTGAGCGACAGAATTGTTGCCAACTTTATGTTGGGTCAGCATACTACTGTGACCACTATAGGCAAGACCTATCCCGATTTAATTGATCATGAGTATGTTGACCTGGGCTTGCCCAGCGGCACTTTGTGGGCAACCTGCAACATTGGAGCCAACTCGCCGGAGGGCTACGGTGACTACTTCGCTTGGGGCGAGACCGAACCCAAAGATTACTACGACTGGAGTACCTACAAGTGGTGCAACGGCAGCTACAAAACGTTGAACAAGTACTGCAAAAGCTACCTTTATGGTTATAAAGGCTTTGTGGATAACAAGACTGAGTTGGATCTCGAGGACGATGCTGCCTATGTCAACTGGGGACTCTCGTGGCGCATGCCAACTACCGACCAACTACAAGAACTGATAGAAAACAGCGTCTGGCGGTGGACTCAGCGTAATGGTGTGAATGGTCAGTTAGTAACCGGTCCTAATGGGAAATCATTGTTCCTGCCCGCCGCGGGCCGCCTCAACGACAGCTCGCTCAACGACGTGGATTCCTGTGGCTATTATTGGACGAGCACGATCAGCAACGGAGCCTCGTTTGGCGGCACCCGTCTGCGCTTCGATTCAGAGTACGTGGATGGGGCCAGCGGCCAACGCAGCTACGGCTTTCCCGTGCGTCCTGTGCGTGTGCCGTAGAATAATTCCTGCAATTCCCCGTCTTTTCCAGTCATATGCGGTTGATTTACCTTTGTCAGTGTAAATCAACCGCTATTCTTATGATACTGATGATAAACGGAAAATAGGCAGCGCTGAAGAAGGGGTCTTCGATAGAGTATGTATCGGAGAACCGCATCTTCACCGACGCCGATGACTACAGCATGGAGATCGAACTGCCCCTGGCAGACTGTCCGCAGAACCTCGACATCTTCGGCATGATCACCCGCAAGGACGTGGACACGGGCGACATCTTCTTTGATGCGGTCCTAAAAAAGTGAAACTCCTCAAGTCAGAAAAATCGACTCGAGGGGTCTCGATTTTGGAAGCGCGATCCTGCCGGGATTCGAACCCGGGACCCACAGCTTAGAAGGCTGTTGCTCTATCCAGCTGAGCTACAGGACCAAACCTGTATGATTTGCCCTTGACAAACGGGCAAAAAAATGCGGAGAGAAAGGGATTCGAACCCCTGGAGGTAGTTAGCCTCAACGGTTTTCAAGACCGCCGCAATCGACCACTCTGCCATCTCTCCGAAAGTGAGCTAATCGTGTCAACCCACTCATTTGGGGTGCAAAGGTACTGCCAAGTTTTGTTTTGTGCAAGTTTTTGGACGGATTTTTGATTTCTTTTTTGTGAAATCTTTATTTGGTCATGGAATTGTCTTTGTTAGAATCAGGTAGTCTTGGCTCCCGTTCTCAACAGGATAAAGTGCAGTTGAACGTTGACCGACCACCCAGATGATTTCGCCGTCGGCTTCAAGCAACCATGCGTATTTCTTAGTGGCATAATCTAGCTTGAGTTCATTGAAAAGGTCACTCACGAGTTTAGTGCCTTTCATGCCGAAGGGGCGGATGCGGTCACCTTGACGCCAATGGCGCAAAATGATGCGTTTGCAGTCAAGCAGTCGGGTGTTGAAGGCGACGCGGAGACTACCGGAACACATTCGTGGTGAGAATGGTTCGTGACAGCGATGAACGAGGACGCTGATCGGACTGACGATGTCCTTGGTCAGGTCGATGGGAATTTCAACACCATCGGTCGGTAACTCTAGGTCAACAGACAGATTCTCCCTGTTCACGGCGAGCACATAGTCGCCAGCGGTGAAAAGCCGCCCGGTGTGACCTTTCCTTGCTGCCTCAATCGCTTGGGCACATTGCTCGCGGTTGAATCCGCGTTCGCGTATTCGGTGATAGAGTAGGGTCTCGCCATAGGGGTGTTCGCAGATGTAATCAGTTTTGATTTCGATATGTTCAATGCCGTCTAGATCAGTTTCTACGTAATATGCCATCAGGTCAAAATCGTCCGTCAGGTTTTTCATCGTATAGAGGATGCGCTCCTTGCTCCCGGGAAATTCCTTTTCGATGACGGGCAGCACGAGGTTGCGCAGGCGGTTGCGGCGAAAATCGTTTTGGGCATTGGTGCTGTCGGTGACATAGTCCTGCCCAATGCTTTCCAGGTAGTCAAGAATGTCTTGGCGTGAAACGGACAGCAGCGGACGCCAGATGCCGTTGTAGTAGCGCTTCATTCCGGAAAGACCCTTTGCGCCTGTACCGCGCAGCAGGTTCAGGAAGAACGTTTCGATCTGATCGTCGGAATGGTGGGCAACGGCAATGCGGTCGCAATCCTGCCGCTCGAGTTCCTGCTCGAACCACTGATAGCGCAGCTCACGGCATGCCATCTCGGTTGAACCGCCATGCTCTTGCTGCCATGCCACAACGTCAAAGTCCTTGACGGTCAAGGGTACACCGAGCTGCTCGCACAAGTCTCTAACAAATCGTTCATCACGCATCGATTCCTCGCCGCGCAGGTGGAAATTGCAATGTGCGGCTCGACAGTTGCAACCAGCAGCGAGCAGAACGCGTAGCAACGCAACCGAGTCGGCTCCACCGCTCACCGTTACTAGTATCTGCCCCTTCTTGATGCTGGCCATATCTTCAGCACCAAGCACTCTGTTGATAAATTGTTCTTCATTCATAACTGCAAAATTAGTGTATTTCCTCGTGATTTGCAACATCATGCCTTCATGGCTGGGATGTGGAAGAAAGACCGCGACAACCGTCTCAATAGCAGCTTAGGTACAGGGATAAAAATTGAATGCCGTGTGCAATGGGAGCCTCTTCCCATCGAACACGGCATCCACAATGTCTTTTCCCTAACAAATATCGGCAGCCTATAAAAGGTTTCTTTTCCTGATGCGAAGTTACCTTGCAGGCCATTTATGGAGCAAAGATTTTTTATCGAAAATTCAAAAGTGTAAAATTTTTTTACAGTAAAGTGTCTAATTTTTTTACACTTCGCCCCTATAACCCCTAAAAAAACGGTCATCGGGGTGAGATAACTGCTGACTTAGTTGTACCTTTGCACCATATTTCTTATGGAACAGGATAAGCGGGCACATAGTGACTTTTGGTATCATGTGGCGGCATTTGCCATGATTCTGGTGTGGGGTATATCGTTCCTCAATACCAGGGTGCTGCTTGATGCCGGACTGACACCCACCGAAATCTTTGTGGCTCGTTTCACCATCGCCTACCTTTCATTGTTGGTGATTAGTCGTTTCAAGGTTCGGTTCACAGGATGGCGTGATGAATTGTTGTTTGTGGTATGTGGTGTGGCCGGTGGCTCGGCCTATTTCATCGCCGAGAATACTGCGCTAGAGCTTACACTCATCAGCGACGTGGCCGTCCTTGTGAGTATCGCGCCCTTGACGACGGCATTGATGGGTGCCATTTTCTACCGGGACGAACGCATCACGTTGTTGACAGGAGTGGGCATGGTGATTGCCTTTATCGGATCGGTGATGCTGGCGTTGAAAGACGGCCTCGTGTGGGGTGACAGCGTGCTCGGTGATTTGTTGGCGATGCTTGCGGCACTGGTGTGGGCTTTCTATTCGATGGCGCTGAAGCGGTTGAATCGCACTTACACCACATTGTTTATTACGCGCAAGCTGTTCTTCTATGGAATCTTGTCGGCCTTGCCATTGCTGGCGTTGGAAGACACCCAAATCAACATGGACGTCTTGAGACAGCCTGCTGTGTGGGGCAATCTGCTCTATCTGGGCCTGGTTTGTTCGATGGCAGCCTATTTCATCTGGGGTATTACAGTGAAGCGTATCGGTGCAGTGCGTGCCAGCAATTATTTCTACTTGAGCCCTATCATTTCGATGATAGCAGCTGCCATCTGGTTCGGTGAGCGCACCAATGCGATTGCTTACATAGGTTGCGTGCTGATTCTGGCAGGCGTCATCATGGCCGAGAAATTCAAGCGTACTCCCGTCGATCAATGACGTTTCTCTTCATCCATCTCTTAGTACTGAGCCACAGCAGATAGATCGTCCCCCTGAAGCATAATTCGATAGCCATAGCCATCCATACACCGTAGAGACCCATTGTAGTCACTAGGATAATCGAGAGTCCAAGCCTTACAATCCACATGCTCACCAGGTTGATACCGCAGGGTGCCAGAGTGTATCCGGCACCAACAAACACGCCGTAACCGATAATGGAAGCAGCGAATAGTGGCTCGGCCCACGCCTCAAGCCTCAGGCAACGCGCACCCAGTTCCACCACCTCGGGCACTGGCGACATCAATCCCATCAGTTCGGCGGCAAACAAGTACATAAAGACTGCCATCACTCCCATGATGACCATACCTGACAACACATTGATCCATGCGAAGCTTCGGGTGAGACGTTTACGCCCGGCACCCAGGCTTTGTCCGATGAGTGTTGTCGCGGCATCAGCGATACCGTAGCCCGACATGTAGCAGAGGCTCTCGGCTGTGATGGCAAACGAGTTGGCGGCAAGGGCAATGCTGCCTAGCGGGGCAACAATGCCTGTGATGACGATAGAAGCCCCCGTGAGCATGATGTGTTGCAGCCCCATGGGTACTGAAATCTTGATGGCCTTGACAAAGTTATTCCATCTAGGCTTGAATGAGCCCTTGTCGAGTGTGAGCCTCAGTTCGTTAGACCGGAAAACGAGATAGTACATCATGAGCAGGCTGACAACCATACCTGCACAGGCTGTACCCAATGCAGCACCCACGATGCCTAGCCCAGCCCCAGGCATCGTGATTGTGTTGCCCATCAATGACAGCTGGCGTGTCGGGAAAATAAGGAAAAAGTTGAAGACTACGTCAAGCACACACATCACGACATTGAGCACACTGGGCACCCGCATGTTGCCACTGCTACGCAGCATCGAACTAGACACCATGTCAATCATGAAGAATGGCACAAACAGCATGAATGTACCGAAATAGGCGGTAGCACCAGCCCTGATATGCGGCTCGGCTCCAAGCCAGACGGGTAGGGGACGGCAAATCACCAATCCAAACCCTGCGAGCACCAGACTGAATAACAGGCAAACGACGATGCCTTGTCTCACCATCTGCCGTGCGTCAGCAGCTCGTTTGGCACCCAGCAGATGTGCTACCTGCACGGCATATCCAGCGACAAATGATGTTAATATGCCCTCAAACATCCATGAGGTAGTACCCATCAGACCCACCGAAGCAGAGTCATCTGCGCCCAGTTGTCCAACCATCGCAGCATCGATAAACTGCATCACCATCGCCGATACATTCGCCAGAATAGCAGGAATGCTCAGAGCAAAGGTGAGTTGCAACTGCCCTTTGAATGACAGCGGCTTACCCTCGCGGATGGATTGTAGTAGGGCGTCCTTATTGGATGTACGGCTGGTCACGTCTTGGTAATCTCGTGTTTGTCGTCAAGGGTTAAAAAAGATGTCCCACTACAAGGGCGGGACATCTTAAATCATAATGCTGTTCTATCTCTTTATTAAGAGAGATTACTTGCGGTGGATGGTCACGGCGCGGTCAAGTGAAGCGCACTTGGGACCATAGTTGGTCAGCTCACCATTGTTGATCTCGGTTTCGAGGCGGCTCTCAGCAACACCCTTCTTCACGAGTTCATTCTTAACGGTGGCAACACGACCCTTACGCAGGCGGACGTTGATGGCGTCATTGCCAGTGTAGTTGTCAGCCCAACCAGTGAGCAGGTAGTTGCGGTTCTCATTCTTCATGACCTCAGCAACTGCTTCAACAACGTTGCGCTGTACACCCAGAACATCGGTGCGGTTGATGGGGAAGTAGATGGTAGCCAGGGGTGCTTCGGCAGGACCACCCTCATCCAGGTCAGCTTTCTTCTCCAAGCACTTGCGCAGCTGGTTCTCCAGGTCGGCAATCTTGCGGTTGGCATCGTTGAGGTCTGCAACCAGAGCATCACCTTCAGCATCGGTGTACTTCCACTCGGGGCAAACAACCTGAATGGGAGCATTCCACTCGGTCTTACCCAGTTTGTAGGTCAAACCAACGAGCAGGCCAGGATACTCGTTCCAAGTCTTTTTCCAAAGACCGGCACCGTCAACATGCTCCTGCATCAGATCAAAGCGGAGGTCAAGGTTGACATCAATCCTTTTGGTGATGGCAAAGCTGTTGAGCAAACCGGCTTGCATACTGTAGTTGCGGCAGTGGTCGGGGTCATCGCCGGCACCATATTTCCAAGGTCCGTGGGCACCATCGCGGGCATAAACCCAGTTGACAGCCATACCTACGTAGAAAATACAGTTATAAAAGCGATTGGGCTTGTAACCATCGAGCCAGTTCGATACATTGAACAACACGTCACCAACGAGACCAATGTTGTTGAAATGCTGTGGAGCATACTTGTTATTCTCACCACAGAAGTATGACCAGTTACGATAACCCAGAGCGTGAACGTTGCCCACGAAGGTTGCACCTTTCATCTGCTCAAAGTCGCCACCAAAGCGTAAACCAAGGAGCGGCGAGAACCATTTACCGATGAAAAGGTCAGCCTTGGCACCTAAACGACGACTGAATTTTTCGTGTCGGTCAAAAGGCGACATCATTATACCAACACCACCATCGGCCTGAATGAACCAATTATCTCTCATTCTGTTAAAGAGATAACCTTGTGATGGATCCTCCACGTAAGTCACCTCTTGAGCTGCGGTGATAAAAGGAATTGTGCTAAACAAGCACAGGATTGCTATTAATGCGAATCTTTTCATTGTAAATCAGTTATATTGTTTATTTATTGATAATCAACACTTTTCAAGATAATCAATGATTATCTATTACTTTTGCGTGACAAAATTACTCATTTTTCTTGTTTTACAAAAATATTACTGACGAAAAATTCATTTTACATATAATTTCAACGATGAAGAGCAGCCAGGATAGCATCCGATACATGCTCTGCTGTGAAACCGAATTTCTCGTCAAGCACTTTGTAAGGCGCAGATGCACCAAAGTGATCAAGACCGAAGATGGTTCCTGTGGGAACTGCACGACGCAGAGTGCTGGGCAGTCCCGAGGTCAGGCCGAAAGCCGGTACATCATCGGGTATCACCGCATGGCGATACTCTGCATCCTGATTGAGGAACAGACCGATGGAAGGCACCGAAACGATTTGTGCCTTAATGCCCTGTTCCTTGATGATGTTGTTGGCGGCAACCAGTGTGGCAACTTCTGATCCATTGCCCACAAGCACTATGTCGGGGTTTTCCTGCTTGATGACAACATAGCCGCCACGTTCTGCGCCCAAGGCGTCGGCATAGCGGTTGCCCGTTGCGCTGGGCAGGTCGTCAATATTCTGGCGGGATAGGATTAGTGCAGTGGGAGTCAGGTTGTTCTCCATAGCCATTTTCCAAGCTACCGAGGTCTCGGCGGCATCGGCAGGACGCAGCACGAGCATGCTGTTGCGGCCGTGGTGGTTCTGCAATTCTTCCATCAAGCGGATCTGCGCTTCCTGCTCTACGGGTTCATGGGTGGGACCATCTTCTCCAACGCGGAAGGCATCATGGGTCCAGATGAACTTGACTGGCAGTTCCATCAGGGCCGAAAGGCGTGCGGCGGGCTTGATGTAGTCGCTGAACACGAAGAATGTGCCACAGGCGGCAATCACGCCACCGTGTAGAGCCATACCGTTGATAATGGCAGCCATAGCGAGTTCTGAAACACCGGCGTGAAGGAATGCGCCCTGGAAATCGTGGGTCTTGAAGGCTCCGCGCACCTTGAGGAAGCCGTCAGTCTTGTCGCTGTTAGCCAGGTCGGCCGATGAGACTATCATGTTTTCAACCTCCTTGGCAAGGGTGGCGAGCACGTTGGCGCTGGCTGCGCGGGTGGCAATGCACGGTTTATGCTCGATAGCGGCATAATCTACTTCGGGGGCTTTACCGTCGATATAGTTTTGCAGACGTTGCATAGCCTCGGGGTTCTGCTGTGCCCAAGCGTCGATTTCTTGCTTGCGCTGTGCAACCAGTTTACGCTGCTCTTCAGCACGCTGAGCATACAGTTCAGCTACCTCGGGGAATACGATCCAGGGATTCTCAGGGTCACCGCCCAGGTGCTCGATAGTCTTGGCGTAGTCGGCGCCCGATTTGCTCAACGGATTGCCGTGGGTGCTGCATTTGCCCTCAAAGTTCTCGCCCTCAGCAGTTACACAACCGCGTCCCATGATGGTGCGGCCAATGATGATGGTGGGACGCTGCTTCTCGTCAAGCGCCTTGTCCAGTGCCTCGGCCAGGGCGGCAGGATCGGTTCCGTCACACTCGATGACGTTCCAATTCCAAGCGCGGTACTTCATGGCTGTATCTTCGTTGCTCACGGCGTCACAGTCGGTCGAGAGCTGCACCGTGTTGCTGTCATAGAACATGATCAGGTTGTTCAGGCCCAGATAGCCGGCGATGCGGGCTGCCTCTTGGGAAATGCCCTCTTGAACGCCACCGTCGCTGATGAAGGCGTAGGTCTTGTGGGCAAACACCTCGCTATAGTGTGTGGCAATGAAACGCTCGGCAATAGCGGCTCCGATAGCCATTACATGGCCTTGTCCCAGGGGACCAGATGTGTTCTCCACGCCATGTTCCACATCAAGCTCGGGATGACCGGGTGTGATGCTGCCCCATGAACGGAAAGCCTTGATGTCGTCGGTCGTGTAGCGGCCAGCAAGATGCAACACGCTATACAACATCGGTGACATGTGGCCGGGATCCAGGAAGAAACGGTCACGGGCAAACCATGCAGGATTGTCGGGGTCAGTCACTAGATATTTTGAGAACAGGACGTTCACAAAGTCGGCTCCACCCATGGCTCCACCGGGATGTCCAGACTTGGCTTGTTCAACCATCGAAGCGGCAAGAATGCGGATGTTGTCTGCCGCGCGTGTCATCAATTTGGAATCGGTCATAGTCGTATTTATTGAATGATTAGGTTATTTACTAAACTACAAAAATACGACTTTTTCTTCAATCAACAAGGAGTGAATCCAATAAAAAACACAAAATAAAAGATTCAAGGTTGCATCCCTAAGGTGCAACCTTGAATTTATGTGTTTGAATATCAGTTGATAATGGCTATTTTTCAACTTTGCTGGGCTTGCTGCCGACAAGGGCATAGAACAGCATGTAGGCCAGCATGGCGACAACCAACCAGTAGCTCTGGATGTGCCCCACTTTGTCGGACATGAAGTTCTGGATGAGAGGCATCACGCCACCACCAACAACCATCGTCATGAACAGACCGGATGCGGCAGCGGTGAATTTACCTAAGCCCTCGGTGGCAAGGTTGAAGACAACGCCCCACATGACTGATGTGCAGATACCGCACAGGATGATGAACAGCACCTTAACGGGCACTTCAGCGCCCTTGAGGGTCATCTTGACATCCTCGGGCAAGAAGATGGCAATCAAGAGGAGGATGATGGCCAGGCTTGATGTGAAAACAAGCTGCGTGCGGGGAGAAATCTTACCAGAAATAAGTGAACTGCTGAAACGGCCCACGAGCATGAGCAGCCAGTAGATGCCAGCGATGGCACCAGCGATGGGTGCACTGCCCAGCACGCCGCCTTCGGCAACAGGCTCGGTCAGGTAGAACAAGAGCTGACCGGGAATGCCCACCTCAATGCCCACATAGAAGAAGATGGCAATGATACCGAGCACCAGATGACGGAAACCCAACGCGCCTTTCACGCCTTCCATCACGTTCTGAGCTTCGGTCTTGGGCTCTTGAAGCTTGGTGAAATAAATGATGCAGAACGAGATAGCAAAGATGCCCATGGCGATGAACAGCAGCGGCTGAACTGACTCCATGGTCGTCTTCTCGGTAGTCTCACCAATCAGCATACCCACCATCATCGGCGTCAGCGTTGCAGCCAGGGAGTTGAGTGTGCCACCAGTCTGGATAAGCTGGTTGCCGCGATTGCCGCCACCGCCCAGCTGGTTGAGCATGGGATTAACTACCGTGTTGAGGATACAAACACAGAAACCGCAGATGAAAGCACCGATGAGATAGATGACATAGGTGCTGATCTCGCTAGCGTTCATGGTGCTTGACAAGTATTGTATTGCCATGCCTATGAAACCGAGTGCCAATGCGACAAGAGCGGTTTTCTTGTATCCGATCTTTGTGATGAGGATACCGGCGGGAATACCCATGAACAGGTAGGCCGCAAAATTCATCATGTTGCCCATCATGCCGGCCCAGTCGTAGTGGTCGTCCCAGATTGTACCGAACGGCGCGGCCATGTTGGTTACAAATGAAATCATTGCAAAGAGGAACATCATGGCGATAATTGACACCAAGGCTCCGTTTTTCTTTTCTGTTGTCATTTTGGTTCTAAATATTTGATTATTAATGTCTGTTTTGTGATAATTTTCGGCAAAAATACGACATTTTTTGCAAAATGCCGTATTCTTGTTGATTATTTTGTGAAAATCAGTATTTCCGTGGCCCGAAAATGGCTGTGCCGATGCGCACCAGTGTCGCTCCGTATTTGACGGCGACCTGCCAGTCATCACTCATGCCCATGCTCAGTTCGTTGAAGTATTCGCTCTCGTCAAAGGCACCGTCCTTCAGCATGATATAGGTGCGGCGAACAAGGTCAAACTCACGAGCCACCTGTTCCATATCGTCGGTGAGTGACGCCATCGCCATCACACCACACACGTGGACATGGGGTAGGCCTTCGGTCAGTTCTCCGGCCTCGCCAGCTTCCAGCACTTCTTCCACGCTGAAACCGCTTTTGGTCTCCTCCTGTGCTACATGCAGTTGGAGCAGTACATCAACAGTGCGGTCAATGCGAGCTGCTTCTTTTTCAATGAGACGGAGCAGTTCCACGCTGTCAACGCTCTCGATGACTGACACATGGGGCATGATGGCGCGCACCTTGTTCTTCTGCAAGTGTCCGATGAAGTGCCAACGGATGTCCTTGGGCAGCTCGGGGGCCTTGGCTACCAGTTCCTGGGCGCGGTTCTCGCCGAACAGGCGTTGTCCGGCCTCGTAAGCTTCGGCCAGTTCCTCAACGGGGTGAAACTTTGACACAGCAACAAGCCGCACACCGTTAGGTAGTTGTGCGGTTACTTTTTCAAGGTTTTCTTGGATGCTTGCCATGTGTTCAAAGGGGTTATTGGTTCTGAGCCTTCTGGCGTGCCTCGCGGTCGGCGCGCGTCTCGTCAAGGTCCACGGGGAATACGTCCATGAGCGGTGTCTCGGCGATAGAGGCAATTTCAAAGTCGGCCATTGTGTCGTGCATACCTTCCATGAAGACAGCTAGGGCACCCTTTAGGTCACTGGCCTGTACGAGTTGGTAGCTGGCGGTGCGCTTTTCAACTGCAGTCTTTTCATCGATGGTGATGAAATTGGTCTTTACCTTGTACCAGCGGTCACCACCTTCATTATAAAAGATGTCGCTCAGGTTTACACGCTTAACGGCATCCACCTTGAATTCTCCACTGATGTAGGGCTGCATCTTGTCGGTAATGCGCGCCTCGGCCTCGGTAAATGACAGGGCATCGACGAGATAAGGCTCTGAAACGGTTTTCATTGCACCGTTTTCCATGGTGCGGTCATATTTTACTTTGCACTCAAACCACTGTGACATAATTAATTGATTTTATACTTTTAAAGTGAAAATTTAAATAATTATATTAGAAATAATTAAACTCTAAACACTAAACTTCAATTTTGAATACTTTCCAAATTGAATACTAATAAGACCTTCTTGAAACTCGCTCTTCCATTGCTTGGTTAATCAGCTGCTGGCGTGAGGAGTAATACTCGCGAACAAATCGTTGCATCACGATATCTACGGGCTCGATTTCACGGCCTTTTAACAGGCTGGACGCTTGGCCGATTTCCAGTTCTCCGTTCTCGACATCGCCTTCAAAGATGCCTATCCTCGTCTTGCCGATGCCGATGAGATCAAGCAGTTCTTCCTCGGTGGCACCACGGTTTTCGGCCTCTTGAACTGCTGTCTGGAAACCGTTTTTCACCAGACGGGTAGGTGAGAGTTTCCTGAAATGCAGCAAGGTACTACCTTCGTCAAGGTTGAGGCAAAGGCGCTTGAAGTTCTCGTGGGCGGAACTTTCTTGAGTCAGAGCGAATAAGGTACCGACTTGTACACCGTCGGCGCCCATGGCTTCCGCTGCCAGCATCGCGTCGCCAGTAGCGATACCGCCCGCGGCAATAAGGGGTAGGTTGGTCGCGCGGCGCACAGCAGGAATCAGACACATGGTTGTCGTTTCCTCCTTGCCGTTGTGTCCTCCAGCCTCGAAGCCTTCGGCAACCACGGCGTCAACGCCGGCTTCTTCACATTTGACCGCAAATGCCGACGAGGATACCACATGAGCCACCAATATACCGCGCTCATGGAGCCAGCTGGTCCATTTCTTGGGACTGCCTGCCGATGTGAATACTATCGGCACTTTCTGCTCGGCGATGACTTCCATCATTTCAGCGGCTTGTGGACGCATCAGTGGCACGTTCACACCGAAGTTATAGCTCGTCGCCTGACGGCATTTGATGATATGATCTCGCAAGACTTCAGGTGTCATGGAGCCAGCACCGATCAGGCCCAATCCACCAGCATTGCTCACGGCCGAAGCGAGTTCCCACCCGCTACACCACACCATACCGCCTGAGATTACAGGATAGTCAATCTCAAACAGCTCGGTGATACGGGATAACATTGCCATAGCTTATCTCAGTTTTCGGTTTTCAGTTGTCAGTTATTAGTTCTCAGTTGTCAGCCTAAAGCCTAATTAGATAATTCCGAAGGCTACGTCCATCATCTGAGTGAAGTTGTTCTGACGCTCCTCGGCGGTGGTGACTTCGCCGGTTACCAGTGAGTCGCTGATGGTGCAGATGCACAAAGCACGGGCACCACTGCGGGCGGCGTTCATATAGAGGGCGGGGGCTTCCATCTCAACGGCAAGTACACCCATCTTCTGCCACTGGTCGGTATCGGGGCTGTCATCGTAGAAGGTGTCCGACGAATAGACGTTACCCACCTTGTAGCGGTAACCCAGCTCCTCGGCCTTTTCTACGGCGGCGCGCAGCAGGTCAAAGTCGGCAATCGGGGCATAGATGCCTGGCAAGTGGAACTGCATGGCGTATGCGCTATTGGTGCAGGCGCCCATAGCCATCACCAGGTCACCGATGTGCAGGTCGGGGTTCATCGAGCCTGCTGAACCCACGCGGATAATGGTCTTTACATCATAGAAGTTGAACAACTCATAGGAGTAGATGCCGATTGAGGGAATACCCATGCCGTGGCCTTGAACAGAAATACGTTTGCCCTTGTAAGTGCCTGTATATCCGAGCATACCACGCACCTGGTTGTAGAGCGTCGGATTCTCAAGATAACGTTCTGCCATCAACTTGGCGCGCAAGGGGTCGCCAGCCATAATCACTGTGGGTGCAATCTCGCCATACTTGGCGCCGATGTGCGGAGTAGGTGTTTTGTCTGCCATAATATTTAAGTTGAATTAGTTTTAATGTTGCGATTAACTGCAAAGGTACTCAGATTTTTCCATATTGTATAGATAATTTGAAGAAAAAAAGTTGCAGGAGAAAGTAAAATATAAATAACCGAGGTCACAATGAAGTGAGACCTCGGTTATTCCGATTATTTCAGGCGGCTTTGAAATGAGTCTATTTAGCGGACAACCTTGCTGGTAGTGGTCGTGCCGTTGCTGTAACGGGTAACAACGATATTGATTCCGCTATAGGGTGTTTGTGAAGGAATACCCAGACTGTTATAGTAAGTCTTGCTGACCTCATTGTTGACGGCAATCTCATCGATGCCGGTCCAATCCCAATCTTTTATATATTCAACTACATAGTACATAGGCTTGTCTGAAGCGCTTTGACCTTTCTTAACATAGTAGAAGCGAACAAGGAAATTGACATCGGTATCTACCGTGGCACCGAAGTCGAGGCTGCCATCATTACCGATGATTATGGTGGGCTCATCGGTCATTTCTTCGGCAACCAACTTGAAGCTGCTGCGATCAGCACTTGGGTCATTGACATATTTTCCAGTAGTCGCGTTCACTGTGAAACCGCGCACATCATCACAGAGTCTCCAAACACGGTACATGAACGGCTCATACTCAACTCCGTCAATAACGGGTACATTGCCGTTGATGGTGAGAAGAGGACTGTAAACCGTACATTCCTTACCATTCTCGTCAAACCACTTGCCATAGTTGACATTCTTGGGCTTAGTGGCATCAATTTGTACGTAACCGATACCAGTCTTCCAGATGGGCGATCCATAACTGTTGTCGCCATCGCCCTTGAGACGGTCATTGCCGAATGTCCACAACACAGGCTGATAGCTTGCATATTCACCAGGTTCACCGGTCACGACAGCGTTGTCGAGGCGGTCAACAACCTTGGTGGCCTGACCTTCCAGATCAAAGACTTCTCCCTCATAACCGAGTGTGTTGAGCATTTCGAGGTAACTACCGTCAGTGCGATGCTGTAACTTAGAGATAGTCTGGTCCGGATTGGTGTTGATGCCGCGCATTAGCGTGTAGTAATACACGTTGGGGTTGTTGGACAGTTGCATTTCCACATTGGTGTTCAGTACATTGGTGGTGAGTTCTGCATCCGTGTCGTTCATCACCTCGTCAAGCGTGTAGAATCCGTCAATCGAGGACGCCGTCTTAAAGACGGGAACTACTACCGTATTGCTGAAGATGGGATCATTTTCTGTATCCTCGCGCAGCACATATTCATAACGTGTGGGTTGAGCGTTATCACTCGTCTCGGCACTGAACTGGTCGCAGATGAAGATAGCACTCATGTTAACAATAGCGTCGTTGGAGTATGTGCCGAGCGATCCATTGGTAGCAATACCCAATTGGCTCAACTGGTAACCAGGAAGAATGTCTTGATTCTCGTAGGTTATATTATACCTCACTGTGCTGCCGCTAAGGCTGAGGATCACATGACCAACCACGGTGGCTGCGCCATAGCTGCCGTTGTCATAACGATAGATGTCAAACTTGTTATGACCTGCTGCAATCATAGCGGGAGTGATGCCATACACGATGTTCTCGTTCTTCACGTTGAACAGGTTGCGGTAGTAGTTGCGCTCAACATCGGCCTTGTAGTCGCTCTCGTAGTGGTTAAGGTACAGAGCCATGGCCTCGTTGGCACTCGTGCCCGGGATCACGACGCTGGCTGTATTACTCCAAGTGAAGAAATCGCTGTAGTTTTCATCGCTGGGCGTGCCCGAAATGATGTAGTTGATGGTGTAACTACTTGTGGCGCGGGGAACCGTATAGGTCAGTGTAGTCGCACCAGTGGGATTGGGGGTCACCTCAAGCTTTTGGTAAGTCTCGGTACCATATTCATCGGTCAGAACAAGATAGATGGTGTAGTTTTGTGGAACGGTCTCCTTGGCCATCTGGTCGAGTGAGGAAGTCCAGTTCAACGTTACGTCACAGTTGTTTTCATTGGCACTTAATGCTGCTGTAGCATTCAGCTTGATGTTGTAAAGTCCTACCTGAGGCTGATGACTGGTACTGTAGTTTCGCGCACCATACACATTTCTATTATCTGGAATGAAGATATTGAGACCTGTCATGGACTTTTCCTCGGTTCCATTTTGGCCTGTCATTGAGAAATAATGTTTGAAATATATTACAGAGCGACAGTCATGGATAACAGGATACATCTCACCGGCAACCATTTTTGCGTAGAAGTCTCCGATTGGAGCGCTGGCTGTATTCGTTGTTGGGCTGTATTCCTCAAACATCACATCGAATGGAGCCAAACCATCTCCAGTAGTATTTGCTGAAGGACTGTTATAACTCCATGATTTTCCTTTCCCAATGATAAAGAACCTATTATAGTTTCCAGAGATATTGAATACGGTACCTTCATTTTCTCCAGATCCTATGCGCATTCCATTAGTAAGTAACTCTACCGACTCAATGTTAGTAGTAATGTAGTTGATCAGTGCACTTTTTGTATTACTAATACTACTTGAATTTGTACCATTATAGTTCTTGAGTGAAATCATAAAAAGAGTGTGCCCATCTTCATTGGGAATGGATGCTTCACTTGAAGAAATACCCCATCCATAATAACTGATTGCACCATAATAAACGGATGTTCCTGATTGTGCTGAATACTTGATGCCAGGAATATCCTTATTGCAATATGCCATTCTCAGCAGTGCATAGATCTGATAAGGATCGCTCGCTTTTTCTGTAAACTTGGATGTGTGCGAAACACCGCTTGCATCGGTCCATGTGTAATCAAACTGATCTTGCTCATACCATGCTTTGTCGTGAACTACAGACGAGGTGTAGGCAGCGCGAAGCTGTGGAGTTTCCTCAAAGTACTTCGCATTTGGATTGTAGTCTAAATCCTGTGCTACAGCACCCAACAACCCGAAGGTGGCGAGTAGGGCTAACAGTAGCCCTTGTTTTGTTGATTTAACCATAGTGATTTTAAGATAGATAATTAATAATGGTTCCATGGCAGTTCTGCGTGGAGGGTAATTACAAACAAGAAGCGTGAACTGCTATGCCACGCTTTGTAAATTGAAGGTCCTGAGAAAACCCGACTACAAAAAGGTGTATATATAAACACAGTCCACGCCCATAGCGTGGAAGCCGCCCTGCCTTCCTCTTGTAGTCTCATGAAAATTTCTCAGGTTCTCAATTTACAAGAATAAGCACAACGCTTCTTTTTTCAGCAATGTTATATCAAGAACGTGTCTTGACGATGCAAATTTAGTAAAAATCCAGCAATTGGTTAAAGATTAAAAAGATATTATTAAAGTTTTAATGATTGTTAACTGAAAATTTAAGGTTTGGTCAGCCGTTGAGCCATGAGGCGGCTTAATTAATAAAAGCAGAGTGTAGAATACATCAACAATAACCTTAGAACAAAAATTGAATTGACCTAAGGTTGTTGTAATTTATAGATTTTTAAAAACTTAGCGTCTTGGCGGCTTTGCGTGAGATTTTTTGATAGACGTGTTATTGCCGTTGCAAGAAGTTGAATGTGTCAAAGATGTCACCTGCTGTTACGCCGACGTTGAGGCTGCGGCTGGAAGTGGAGCCGTCAAGGGGCTGGATGGTAATCGTCACATTGGCGTGGTCGCACTGCACACCGAACCAATCACCTGTGAAAGAATGAACATCCTCTTGCCCTGGATGGGGATAGACATACTCTCCATTGTCCAAGATGCCCGAGAGCCAGGGGCTACTGTAATTAGTGCACTCAAAGGCATAGGTGCCACCGTCGGCAGGGACTATATAGACGCCATTCTCTTTGGACAGGCCACTGAGGTCTTTCCACTTCATCTTGTCCCACTTGCCATCG
>JAEEGI010012131.1_pt1 | contig 18468 bp, 9 predicted proteins | sample 8958751 | NCBI WGS metagenome assembly JAEEGI01 (sample SAMN16246545, study PRJNA631951) | gut metagenome | biome: gut microbiome; feature: rumen; material: KS-attached | host: Bos | place: Iran: Karaj | collected 2018-10 | reverse complement strand
GATATGCCTAATTGCTGGTAGTCATGCGAAATCCTCATACCAGATGGTGCCCATGGAAAAACAGTTTGAAACATGGGCTTTTGGATGATAGGTTCTTTCTCGGAAAAAAGTTTGCCTACATATTTCTGACCTACCTCATCACCTGGGAGAAGAATTGAAAGCAATACACGCTCGATTGTTTGCTTTGATTTTTTATAAAAATTAAAATAATTCATATATTTAAAAATTATTTATTTAGTTTCTTGCTAAATATTACATCCAGTGTATCAGTAACCACCTCCGCAAAAATCTCAGAATTATAGTCCTGACATCTTATTATCTGTTTCCTAATACGATAGTTTTCGTCTTCCCAAATTTCGGGATGAATTCCACCAATTACTTCTGCAAGATACATTGCAGCTAAAAGGAATTGACTAACATCTGGTTTGTTTATTTGATTAATATCAGCATAATAATTATTTCTGAGATTGAATTTTATTTCCTCTCTATATGGAATATCATTCAGTTTCAGAAGAATATTGACATTATTCCTAAATGCACGTCTATCAGACAAACTATTTCCTGTTCTGTAATTATTATATACTATCACATTAAATAACCGCCGACCATTTTCCATCGTGTTAGTGAGCAATGCCTTACGGGTTTCAAATAGTGCAGGTTGCCATTTCTGAGAATATTCTATTTTTTTAGCAGAATCAGCATTGGTAAGAGATACACCTTTACTTCCCAATTCTGCACCTGGTATCATGTTCAGAGAAAATTCCCTATTAATCGTTTTCCATGAAGACTTGCTAATCCAGCTGGATGAAAAGATAAATTCATGCTCAAGGCTCTTAAGATAATGCATGACCCTTGAGTTGCCATTATCAACGAGAATCATATGCACAATAAACTTTGCTAATAGCAAATCATCTGACATTATTACGTTGAGACAATTGAAGGCAGAAAAATGAATAGACTCTTCGTCTGCCAAGATAAGATATCTTGCACAAAGATCCCACACACCATTTCTGCATGTAAAAATTTCTTCGTCTAATGCGTTCTTCCATGATTCAATATTTGTTTCCCTCCTATTGTTTCGTTGTTGGTCGTCGAGATTCATTGTTGTATCCAGCAATTTAGGTACAGCACGTTCATCATCTTCGTTGGATGAGTAGATGAGGAATTTCTGAAATTCACTGCCACTAGGGATTGTATAGTAGCCATTATTTGATAATAAATCAATTGAAGAAATTGAAGTTATTAAGTCTTCTGGATAATTATCACCCGGATCGACAAATGGAATTGCTTTCAAATGACATTCAGCGGATTTATCTTTGATGGTTATTGTCTTGTCAGAAATATCTATGTCAAGGGTATACCGACGTAGATAATATGTCCGATTATCACCAATCTTTATTTCTAGTTTTTTGTCTGAAGTGATAAATCCATGTAGATGACTTCTGTTTTCAATTAATTCGTCAATGGCATCCTTATAATCAGATAGCATGTGAATCTTATGGTCACATTGTATGGTAAATGTCTTCGTCTCTAGTGCTCTATCAGAGCTGACATACGAAATAGTCATAGGAACATCTTGGTCGTTTTCATTACTTACTAGAATAGCGTAGTCGTCTATTTTTCCATATGACAATACTTTTTCGTTCTCAAGTTCATATTGGTGACCATTTATAATCTTCGTAATGAAGTTTGCCTTGAATAAAGTTTTAACTTGGATATCTATTTGGCCTGAAATTGAATTTGCTTTCAAATGGAATGTGCAGACTGGACGGTAAGCTACTCCTTTCCTTCTAGAAAGTTTCCATTGTGCAGGGCGCTCTTTCTGCTTTTCTATCTGGAAATACTCGTTTTCAGTCTCCTCTATAGCAATAGAGGTGTTGGGATAGTTTTGATTATCCCATTTGATGATAGTCGTGTCTCCATTTGCATCTATATATTCTGGTATTAAGCCGGCCATTTCAAAGAAAGTATATGACTTTTGAATACCATCAGGAAGTCCTATTTTAACATCCATAAAACCAATAGGCAAACTATCCCATTCTTCCTTTGTCTTCCACCTTTCATTGTATTTCTGATGTACTCGATAAACAAATTTACATTCGTTGTTTATATTATTGCCGTTTGGGGCGTACACGTTAATATCCGGTCCATTTTGGGCTAAGATGTACTTCGGACAAAATATTCCTTCAGTATTGGCGCCTTCGATTTCAATTGAATAATCAGTAGTTCTAGAGTTGGTGGAGAATTCTTCTCCTTCATTATTTATCAATGAGATATTATTGTCAAAATGAACAAGGCTGTATCTTTCATTGTTATAATTAACTGTTTCGGCAGAGATGTTATTACAATGCCATTCGTCGTTAAATATTACTATGTTGTCCGCTTCAGATACAGATGTACTTTGAACGTAGTAGTCTGATAAATACCTAAATATTTGAGGCGTTTCAAAGTTAATGGGTGTGTCGTTTTTTAATTTTATCGAGATCGATTGCCCACCTAATAATATCTGAGCTTGTACAATTGGTTGTGTTCCATCAAAATATTCATCAAAATCCTTACCTGATTGAGCCCTATATATAACTGTATTATCAATCATGACCTTAAAATAACGGATTCGATCTTTCCCAATAATTAACTCGAAAGAATTACAATTATTGGTGTTAAAGCCATATTTCTCAGGATCTATCAAGTTATAGTTTATCAAGGAGTAATACTGAATGATTTGTCCCTGAACAATTCTTAGTTTCCATCGTAGAGAAAGGTCTTTAACCTCCTTGTTAGTTTTTTTGTATATTTCTTTGAGCTTATTGATAAGTTCAATAATCCCTTTGTCAAAGCTATTAATAAGTTCATTGTTGTCCTCTACAATTCCGCGGATTATCAATATATATTGCCTGCATTGATATGGAGTCTTTAGTGAATCTGGTATTTTATTATTTGCTTCCAACTGATAGACGATATCTTGAGCATTCTCAAGAGCCTTGTCCCAGTCTGACGAAAAGTTTGGAGACTCTCTTAACAATGCTGTGAGAAATCCCAAATAATTTGTTCTTGTCTCTTGCTCAATCCCGTCATCGTTCCTTTCCTTTGTTTTTTTGAGGTTCGGCATTATTTCTACAGGTTTTGCTTTTCCGTATCCCTCAACTAATTTGATGATATAGTTATTTGGAGTTCCTCCTTGCTCAAAGAGGGTTCCCAGAATTTTCTGATTCCCATTTCTTTTTACTTGAACATCAACGCCCCATGCTTTCAATGCATTAAGGGCATATCTAGCAATATTTGCCCCTTTCTCTCTGTCCAGACCTATGAATTCGGCAACTTCCTCTGCCTTTCTGGTTTCACGCCCTCCACTATACTCATGATGAAACCAATAAGCAAAGCACATAGCAATTTCTCTTCCACATGATTCAAGGTGATTCTCTTTGTCTAACTCAAGAATGGAATCCTTTAATTCTTCAATTTCTTGCTTTGATAGGTTCATATCTACCAAAGGTAGTATTGGCCTGCTAAGATTTTTTTTCTTTAATATGTTGATATATGCTTCGTGCTTCATTTCGAAAATCAATTTCTATATTTTAACACCTTTATTAGTTATTCTTTAGCATTGATTTCAATTCTTCCGGAGAATAGACAGGATTGCGTCGATGTATCATAGAATGACAATTTGAACAAAGGGGTATGAGATCTTTTACGGGATTAACAACATACTCTTCTTTGCGCTCATGGATAGGAACTATATGATGAACTTCAATAAAGCTACGTCCAATAGGACCATAAGCTTTTTCAAAATTAAACCCACATATAGCACATTGACAACCATAAAGTTCTATACAGGCTTTACGTGCATCTTGATTACGTTCATAGCCAATTGCATGTACATATGAAGACCGCCCTTCCTTGTATGAGTCTGGTTCTGAAACAGGTTCAAGGATTTTATGATCCAAACGATAATGAAGGAACTTTATGTAATGCCGTAGGCTATTGGAAATAGTTCCCGCATGTCGTTTGTTGTAATGCATCCAATCTGAATTGTTCTTCAAATCATCAAAGATCCTCTGAATGAATGACATGTTCGAATAGTCATATACACATGTAAAGGATGCATCAATATTCTCTCTTGCGAATATTTGCACCCTGCGTTCCAATGATTCTGTTATATGTTCAGGAGCCTTAAGCCCCACTACATCTGCAAGATACCAAGTAAACTCGTTGTGAGTTATTTCCTGTTTTGCTGTTAAAGGTTCTACGCAAGAATATACCATAATTTAAGAAGTTTTTACTTAGGCCATATGATACATCTTCCCTAGACTCGTATAGAGATGTTGTATTCTTGCCATTTACGTTCTGTTTTAAGTTATTTGCCCACAAAGATAGTAAAAATTTCAATAAAAAGTAAAGAATAGCTGAAAAAAGTGACAGAAAAGCCACAAATTATTGCATTTCCGTTACTTTTTTGATTCGTATATTACCCAAGCACCCCTACAAATTCGCCAAGCACTCTAAAATCCTCTGCATCATCTGCATTAATGATGATTGGATTATAATCACGATTATATGGCTTCAATTCTATCTTCTCATGCTGCCAATTGCCAAATTCATCATAGCTTTTGGCACTTGAGTATTCTTTTATGGAGTAAGCACCTGAGTAATCTGCATCGTAATAGTTGGTGTGCTGAACAAGAACTATCTTACCTTGACGACTTCCTGCAGGATTGGCACGGAATACACAGAAGTCACCATCATTAATTCGTGGCTCCATAGAGTGGCCAGAGGCTTGTACAACATACATATTGCGGTTCAACCTGCCTACACCTTCAGCTCGAATCCATCCTAACTCGCTAACTTCATCGCCCTCGCCAAAATAACCACAGGCCGCTTTAATAGAGTATACGGGCAGATAATCGATATACTTTACATCATCGTTGACTACAGGCTCTATACGCACTTCCTGAGCGACTGTAGGTTTCTCTGCCATGAGTTCACGAAAATGTTCAGCTAATGCCGGGTCGCAGAAATAGACATAGCACCCCTTCATACCGCGTGTCATCAGCGTGCGATAAGTGTTTTTGATGATTGCATCGGCCTGTTGCAATGCTTCTTTGGGGTTATCCCTCAACATCGACCTAAACCCTTTCAACGACTGGTCATTAGGTGAACGTTTTAATCCGTCTGTCACCACACGATTGTTCTTATACGACAAATCAGGGCCCACAATCACACCCACATAATCGAGTTCAAGTCCCTGACAAGTATGGATGCATCCTATCTGATCGATCGACTTTTCACCGATCAACCACGGTTCGTTGCTGTTGAAGTTCCATTGCTTCCGGAAACCGAATTGAGGTATGATGATGTCATAGGCTGTGTGATTCTGCTTGCTGTTCCAATCCCAGCAATAGCCTGCTACTACACGACTTTTATTGTTCGACTCATTCTTACGCTTGATTTCGTTGAACATCTCTGTTGGAGAGTCAAAGATACGGAAGTCATAGTCTTCTTCAGTTAGTCGGATATTGGCTGTTTCACGAATCTGCAATGCATTATCGAGCCAACTGAGATAACCATCGGAACCATTGCAGCGGAACTGTGAACTGAGATGCTCCAAATGCACATCAGTTCCCATCTCCTCTGCACATTGTTTGATATATTGCACGCTACCAATATCCTTCATATGGATGCGTTGGCAATCGTCTACAAAGAAAACCGAAAAACGCGCAGTCTTGATGATTTCCTTTATCTGGTTCTCGCCCAAGTTAGAGAACATGCCACTCTTCATGTTCAAACGGTGCGCCTCGTCAACAATCAACGCCCCCATCGTATTGGGCAAAGTTTCTATGAAATTACCACTACCAACAAAGAGGTTGTTAATGTATGACTTTTTGTAACTACCTGATAGTTTTACGCTATAAACTGCACGTGGTGCACTATTCTTGGTTACATATTGTGAGGCTATACCCTCTGCTGTCAAACTTACCAACAGATTTACCGCAAGTACACTCTTGCCAGTACCAGGACCACCTTCCACTATCAGAACCTGTTTTTTGCCTCCTTGTGCTTTCTTGGCCAAATAAACGGCAGCTTCATATACCACTTTCTGGTCGTCAAGCATCACAAATTCGTCGTTGCCTTTCAGCATGGAAGTCAGCGAATCAGCCAACTGCTTCGATGGGCGTAGCTTACCATTGTCTATCTTCCAAATGATATCCTCAGGCGAACAATAGCGGACATATCTCAATATATAGTCCTGTAAACGGGCGGCGTCGTTTTTCAAGAAAACAGGTGCTTTCGCAACATAATCCTGATAGAGTTGGCCATTAATCATCCCGTCGGGCATATAATTGTGCAGATAAGCACAAGGACTAATCTCTACTCCTCGTTCCTGAATGGTAAGATTGTAGTTGGAGAGCATATAAGCATATGACCATGCCTGATATGAAGGATGTGCTACTTCTGCCTTGCCATGTTGAAAACGGGTCACTACAATACCTGGTTTCTGTGTGGGTTCCGCCTCATCCCATTGCTTCAGTTCAATAATGATGATTTGTTCTTTCTTCTTGGCATTCAGACCAGAGATGATAAAATCAATACGTTTAGCAGTCAAGGGGATCTGATATTCAATGGCAACTCCGACCTCATCGGGAAGTTCTGGAATATTGACTACCTTATACATATATTGCATTGAGTTATGCCAAGAGCGTATCTCATTAGGAGAAGTATGTCTTCCCAAGTGCTCTACAAAAGCACTGTCGATATTATCAGCGATGGTATCATTGAACACATCGTCGACAAACTGCTTTTTAGTGGCTCTATAGATAATCATAATTCATTATATTTCTTCGCACTCCCGTAGGCCTTCTCCACGGGATACTTTTGGGCATTGCGCTGAAGTTTGTCAAGGACTATCTGCTTAATGTCAAGATCATACTTGTCGGCTATCAGAATAGCGTAATTGAAGATGTCGGCAAGTTCTTCCTTCACCTTCTCCACATTCACGTCCTTTGCTTCTTTCCAAAGAAACGCCTCATTCAGTTCTGCCGCCTCAATCGACAAGGCGAGAGCCAAATCCTTGCCATTGTGGAATTGGTCCCAATCGCGTTCTTGTGTGAACTTTACGATGGCTTGACGAAGTTCTTCAATGTCGCTCATTACTTTCCGTGTTTTGCGTTATACATTTGCAATGCCGACTCGTATGCCTTTGAAAAAGGCAGTCCTAAAGCATCCAGTTTCTCAGGGATGGCTCGCGCCCAGCTGACATAGTAGTAAGCCAATAATTGGTAGCCGCCAAACTCCTTGTCGGGAATTGACTTTATGCTGTATTTCTTTTGGGGGTGGATGCCTGTTACTCCCACCATTGCTATTTCCAAGGCAATGCGGTGTACGTCGCGGGGTTCAAGCGTATCGAAATACTCCATTGCTCCAAGCATGTACATCGACATCATCATGGTTTCCGTAGGGTCGGCACCATCCTGATGGTTCAGGGCAAATTCGGCGTTTGCTCTGTCAACTTCATCTACCGACAAAGCATCATCTGCCAAGTCCTTCAGGTCGCTTTTCATGGAGAGGTCGGCCTTCATGCCTGCCGTCACTTGGCTTTCATCTACGATTTCCACCAAGTCCTCCATGTCGAATGACTGCACAAAATACTCCAGCATCTCATACTCATCGCCAGCCTTATAGGTGTTCAGGTAAGCCTTGAATTCTTCGTAGAGGTCTTGCGCATGTTCATATTCTTTTTTTGTGGGATGGTACTGGCCAATCAGATTGATGCCATAGATGTCCTTGAAGTGCATGCTGGTCACGATATTCATGACCTTGTTTGCATAAACAATCTCTTTGGGGAAGAAGCCGTTTGCGGCTGCCTGGCTGACGGCTTTAATGTTGTCCTGTTCCATATGGAAAAGCGACAACATCTGGATGGGGCGCACAATCTGGTAATCCGTATAGATCATGTGCTCTACAAGCAAATCGAGCGGACAGTTCATCAGCTGAAGGCCTAATCCGTCGGCAAGCCCATAGATTACCTTGTCCAATTCATTGGCAGGTATATGGCTATGCTTCTTTTTCATGAACATCAGATAACGCTTTCTGAAAGCGTTCCGCGTACTTTCAGAACTTACGACAGCCTTTGCCCTGTTATTTTTGGTCGCTTGTTGTCCCATTTTCAGATGCATCATCTCATGGATGAAAAGATGCTCCACAAAATCTTTCTTCGGGTTATATCTTATCACGTGCTCCTTGGCGGCATGCAGCGGAGCATATTCCAGCTTGGCATGCACATTCAGACTGCTGTCTTCAGCTATGCGTATATTAACATGGTCAACGGCCTCAAGTTCGTCCTTTATGCCCTTCCACACGTTCAGATAATTGGTCTTGTCTGCATACTCCTTGGCAACGGTGAGATAAAGTTTTATCAGTTCTTCACGCACGGCGGGGTTTTCAGGACGGTCAGAAGATTTCAAGGCTCCCTTGTGGCAAACGTCAAAAGCCTCTTCAAATCTGCTTAGCTTATAATAGCAAAGAGCCAGTCCGTAATAAGAATTAGCATACGAATCATCTATGGCCATTGCCTTTTCCATATAGGGGAGCGCGCCTTCATAATCATCGCGTTCCATATAGGTGGCACCTATATTATTAATGGCAATAGCATTGTCGGGATGATATTCCAATACTTTGTCATAGTATTGCTTTGCATGGTCATAATCTTTCATCTCCTTGGAAAGCAGATTACCCATCAGCACGAGAGCCCAGATGTTTTTAGGCTCACATCGCAAGGCTTCAATTAATTCGTCATAAGCCTTTTTCGGTTCATGGCAATGAAACCAATGGACTTGAGCTAATGTACGCCAAGCCTCAGTGTCTTGGGGACTATCTTTTACGGCCTCCTCCAAAAGTGGGAGCGCCTTGTCGAATTCTTTTTGATTACACAAGTCTAAAGCCTGTTGCAGTTTGTTCGGCATCCGTCTGTGCAAATGCTCTGACAGACACCCATTGTCAGAAGGTTTTTAGCTATTGGAGGCGGCATACAAAAAGCGGGGTATCTTCATCTGCCCATTCCGCTATCTGAGGCCTTCCACAGCCCAACCAGTGAAACAAGCAGAGTCAGAATACCCACGCCGGTAATATGGTACACCCAAAAGTGTGCGCGAGGGCATAATTAGCCCCCTGCACACCCCGGGAGTATATACTACACCCGTAGCATTCATCTCCGCAGAGTCTTTGACTGGTTTATCTGTATTGTGGAAGTTTCAGATAGCCAAAAACAAAGCATCAATGACGCTTTCCAATATGTCGTCGTAACACCCGTCAGCCTCTTGCTGTCGGATTCTACTTTGCAAAAATAGCAAGAAGAATCGAGAAAGCAAAATTTTTGAAGTATCAAATCAAAATTTTATAATTTATTGGTAATATACCTTGATATAAAGTGTAGATGTGAACGGAGTCCCACTGATCATCCGGCGACTGCAACGGTGATGGCTACACCAACATCGAGAAGTACATCAACGGTATTCCCACACAGACCAAGGTGGACTGGCGCGACCTGAACAACAACTACGACACCCTGGCTGGAAAGACAAGTTTGTAAACCATCCATACCCAAACATCAAAGGCGGGCCCCAACAGGTCCGCCTTTGTTATCTTTTTTAGAACACAAAGTTATTTAACAAAAATCCACACAAATCCTACAAAAAAATTTATGCTAGATTTTTGAAGATTTTTGTCCTTTATTTCTTTGCGCCTTCGTGTCTTTGTGTTCAATTAAATAAACCATGTAAAGAGCCAGAGCTGCTCGCTGACAGAAGTCTCGCTGGCGCGAAGTGCACTCCCATTCTCATCGATGTGTCTCCTTTTTGTTCATTTATATTTGTGGTATCAGTTTTAATTTGTATATTTGCCACAAAAATCAAAAAGGTTTTCTGAACAATAATATCAACATCGTTATTCGTAATCTTTAGTCTCTACCGAATATGTTTGATTTGAAAAGAGTAACTCTATTTCTGGCTGCATTTCTCTCTGCAAGTAATGCCTTTACACAAAAAAAAGGCACAGGTTTCTCTGACCAGCATGCGCTGAATCTGAAAAAGGACGATTTTCAGTCCTCCTTCAAGAATCCGCCCCTCTCCTATGCACCGTTCGTGCGCTGGTGGTGGCCAGGCAATGATGTGGAAACAAATGAACTTCAAAGGGAGATGAATCTTTTCGCCCGCCATCACATCGGCGGCGTGGAAATCCAGTCGTTTGCACTGGTCGTGCCTCCTCCCATGGACCGGATGGCGCAAATCATGAGTTTTGACACCGAAGCCTATTATTCCAATCTGAAGACGGTGATGGAAGCAGCACAGCGGAACGGTATGACAGTGGACCTGACCAATGGCAGCGGCTGGCCGGCATCCGGCTCTCATATCTCGGAGGCAGAGGAAAACCGCTCGCTACAATACGGAATGGCCGTCATCCCGGCAGAGGGCGGCACACTGGAGATTCCAAGGTCTGAACGGCAGGACAGCAAGTTTGCTGAACTTGTGGGACTGCTGGAGGCAGAGGTGTCTGAACCAACTGCCGACGGTTCACGGAAGATTCAAAAGGTGAAGAAGGTGAACAGCGCCTCTTTCGCCCCAGGAAAAGCCGCTGCCGGGTTCCAGCGTGTTCTCATCGCGCTTTGGAACGTACCTTCGCAGGAAACGAACATGATTGTGGCCAAAGCAGATGCAGGGAACGTGATGGACCATTTCGACACCAATGTCCTCCGGAAGAATTACGACCATTATTTCGGGGCAGCAACCGGACTAGACGCGTATTACGGAAAACCGTTCCGTGCCTTCTTCAACGACAGTTATGAATTCAAGGTAGACCGGCACATCACGGCAGATTTTGGTGAAGTCTTCCAACGCCGCCGGGGATATGACCCGCTTCCCTGGATGCCTGCCAATATCTGGTACGGCTACAACAACATGTATGATAACGAGCACATGGCTCCGGAGTTTCGTTTCGGCGACGAAGACTGGCGCCTCCGCTACGACTACGACCTGACTGTCAGCGATTTGGCACGGAAACATCTTCTCAAAGGTTCCTCTTCGTGGGCGCATGAGCACGGGCTGCTGCACCGCACCCAAGCCTATGGCCTGCCCATGGACTATATGGGAGCCGCAGGTGATGCCGATATACCAGAGACAGAGAACATGATTTTCGGTGGAGGAAGCGAAGGTGGCCTGAAAATGGTTTCTTCAGGGGCTATGCTATACAACAGGCCACTCGTCAGCGCAGAATCAGGAGTCCATATCAATCGTGCCCTGATGGTTACGCCCCAAAAACTGCGCTCCATTGCCGACAAACTCCTCTCCAGCGGTATCAACCAGATTATCTGGCATGGTTCTCCTTACAAATATGAAGTGGCTGGCAATCCCTGGCAACCCTTCTACAATTCCACAATCGGGGTCAACTTCTCCTCCGACCTTAGTGAAGAAAACGTCTTCTGGGACGAACTGGCAGAGGTGAACCAATATGTGCAGCGGGCTCAGTATCTGATGCGCAGCGGGAAGGCCGAAGCCGACATCCTTGTATATTATCCCTTCCTGGAATACAGCAGCAGCGTGAAGAACCCAGAGGAAATCCTCTACTATGGAATGCTTCCCGAGACGGAACCCGGGACCGACAACGAGCAGGCTGCTCCAAAAGATGTTGTCAGCAAGTGGCTGAGCAATGTATGGCCAGTCTTGAACGAACTGGAAAGACGCGGGCTCACCTGGTCGTGGGTCAATGACGAATCACTGCAGGAAATGACAGCAACTCCCGACGGACACCTGCTTATCCGCGGCAACAACTACAGCGGACTTGTCCTATTCAACCTTCCCTGGATACAAATGCAAACTGCCCAAAACCTTCAACGGCAATCCACGGCTAATCTGCTGATTATGGGCGACCTGCCAGTCAAGCAGCCCTCCTTCAAGGATTATGCGAAGAACGACAGGAAAACCGCCAAACTGATGAAGAAAGTGGCAGCCGGGAAACATGTCTGCAACAGCGTTCACGACTGGGCGGTTTCGACTCCTCTGACAACGGTGGACGGTGGAGAACGGGTCAGGATGGCCCGTCGGCGGATTTCAGATAACGAACTGGTTCAACTCTATTGGAACGTAGACAACCGTTGGAAGGAAATCAGCATCCAGACCGACGATGCCCCCTATGCCTATTGGCTTAATGCTGAAGACGGAAGTGTGACAACCGTCGACAGGACTTCTTCCGGTGAAATCAAAGGCATGCTTCCTCCGCTTTCAACTCGCTTCCTTTTCATCACAAACACCCCGATTACGGAAGCGCAAACAGCCATTCCAGCCGCCACTCCAAAATCCTCTATCGAACTGGGAAAATGGACGCTTCAACTCGGAGGAAAAGTCATCAACGACGTTCAACTGGAGGATTGGCGGAATATTCCGCAACTGTCCGACTCCTGCGGTGAATCTGTTTACACCACCCGATTCTCACTGGAAAAGACCACCACAAGATACGTTCTCGACTTGGGAGAAGTCTACTACACCGCCGAAGTCTACATCAATGGCAATGCTGTTGGAAAACGTATCTGGAAACCATTCAGATTCGATATCTCAGACTATGTGCAAAGTGGAGAGAACGTCATGGAAATCCGCGTGAAAGCATCTGATTATAACGCGAAGGTTTTACGTGGTCGTGAGGGCGATGCCACATTCTCCTCCATTGCGAACTCCGGGCGCATGGCCAATGGGCTGAAAGGCCCGGTGCAGATTTCCTGTGAGTAATAAAGGTATGCATACCCCAGTTCGGGATAAGAAATTCTGATTTTTGTCAGCGGTAATCATGAGCTCATTCTTTTTCCCCTTTTATAAGTAACTGATAATCACCTAAAAGGGAAAAAGTATCTCGATTACCATCTATTTGGAGAATTCTCTTATCCCGAACTGAGGTAGCAGTACTTTTCATAAAGACCTCCCTCCTCGTCTTGCCTCATATCAAGGTGCTACGAGCAGCCGCCAAACCTGAAAAACCCAAATACAATTTGTTTTCCGCTCACTTATTCGCACCTTTGGGCTTCGCCCGAAGGTAGGCTGCATCTCGGTAAAGAAAATAAAAAACCATTTTTATTTTGCTTTCCGCTCGATTTGCACTACCTTTGTCCCCCGAATTTGGAAACCAACCCCGTTCGTAAAGGGGACCCAGAATTTTTAACCCTATCAAAAAAGATGAAAGTATTGAAATTTGGCGGAACGTCCGTTGGTTCCGTGAAGAGCATTCTTAGTTTAAAACGCATTGTAGAGGCAGAGGCCCGCAAGCAACCCGTAGTAGTAGTGGTGAGCGCACTCGGAGGCATCACCGACAAACTCATCCAGACCTCACACCTTGCCTTGCAAGGCGATGAGCGTTACAAAGAGGAGTTCCAACAGATGGTAGACCGACATCACCAGATGATCGACACCATCATCACCGAACCCAAGAAGCGTGAACAGTTGTTCACCACCATCGACGCACTCTTCGAACAGTTGAAGAGCATCTATTTCGGCGTTTATCTCATCCACGACCTCAGCGAGAAAACCCTCGATGCCATCGTAAGTTATGGCGAGAGGCTGAGTAGCAACATCGTCGCCTCCCTGATAAGGGGGGCGAAATGGTATGACGCGCGTAACTTCATCAAGACGGTAAGGAAGAACGGCAAACACGTGCTCGACAGCGAACTTACCAACAAACTCACACGCGATACCTTCGACGACCTGCCCAAAGTGTCGCTCGTTCCGGGATTCATCAGCCGCGACCGCGACACTGGAGAGGTGACCAACCTCGGACGGGGCGGCAGCGACTACACCGCGGCTATCATCGCAGCAGCGCTCGATGCCGAAATCCTGGAAATATGGACCGACGTCGACGGGTTCATGACTGCCGACCCACGCGTCATCAAGACCGCTTACACCATCAATGCACTGAGTTATATCGAGGCGATGGAACTTTGCAACTTCGGAGCAAAAGTCATCTATCCCCCTACCATATACCCGGTCTGCGTGAAGAACATTCCCATCCTGGTGAAGAACACGTTCAACCCCAACGGTGCGGGAACCATCATCAAGGCCGAAATCGACAACGACCAGAAACCCATCAAGGGTATATCAAGCATCAGCGGCACCACACTCATCACCGTGACGGGTTTGTCGATGGTGGGTGTCATCGGTGTCAACCGACGCATCTTCTCCGCACTCGCCGCCAATGGCATCTCCGTGTTCATGGTGTCACAGGCCTCATCAGAAAACTCCACCTCCATCGGTGTGCGCGACGAAGATGCCCCGTCGGCAGTCAACGTGCTCAACGCTGAGTTCGCCAAGGAGATAGAAACGGGAGCAATGTTCCCCATGCACGCCGAGAGCGGACTCGCCACAATCGCCATCGTGGGCGAAAACATGAAGCACACTCCGGGTATCGCTGGAAAACTCTTCGGTACCCTGGGACGAAGCGGTATCAGCGTCATCGCCTGCGCACAGGGTGCTTCAGAGACCAACATCTCATTTGTCGTGGAGGGACGTTTCCTGCGCAAGTCGCTCAACGTGCTCCACGACTCTTTCTTCCTTTCGGAATACAAGGTGCTCAACCTCTTCATCTGCGGTGTGGGAACCGTGGGCAGCAAACTCATCGAGCAGATTCGCTCGCAATATGAGTTGCTGAAGGAAACAAGCCGACTGAAACTGAATGTCGTGGGCATCGCCAGTTCGAAAAAGGCCATCTTCACCCGCGACGGCATCGACCTCGACAACTACCGACAACTGCTCGAAGAGGCTGCTCCCAGCGACAAACGACGACTGCACGACGAGGTCATCGGCATGAATATCTTCAACAGCGTCTTCGTCGACTGCACTGCCAGCGTAGAGGTGGCAAGCCTCTACCAGTCGTTCCTTGAGCACAACATCAGTGTTATCGCCGCCAACAAGATTGCGGCCTCTTCCGACTACGATACTTACCGCAAACTGAAACTCACCGCCCTGCAACGCGGCGTGAAGTTCCGCTACGAGACCAATGTGGGGGCAGGACTGCCCATCATCGGCACCATAAACGACCTCTGCAACTCGGGCGACAAAATCCTAAAAATCGAGGCTGTGCTCAGCGGCACGCTCAACTTCATCTTCAACGAGATATCGGCTACCGTGCCGTTCTCTGAAACGGTGCGACGGGCCAAGGAGTCGGGATACAGCGAACCAGACCCACGCATCGACCTCAGCGGCAAAGACGTGGTGCGCAAACTCGTCATCCTCACCCGAGAGGCTGGATACAAGGTGGAGCAAGACGATGTGGAGAAAAACCTCTTCGTGCCCGATGAATATTTCGAAGGCTCTATCGACGAGTTCTGGAAACGCATTCCACAACTCGACGACTCGTTTGAGGAGCGACGCAAAAAACTCGAGGCAGACGGCAAACGATGGCGCTTCGTCGCCACTATGGACCATGGCAAGACCAGCGTGGCCCTTCAGGAGGTGCCACAGGGACATCCGTTCTACAACCTCCAAGGGAGCAACAACATCGTGATGCTCACCACAGAGCGCTACCGCGAGTTCCCCATGCTCATTCAAGGTTATGGGGCAGGAGCCAGTGTCACCGCAGCAGGCGTGTTTGCCAACATCATGAGTATCGCCAACATTTAATTTCCTCGTCATGAAGCATATCATCATCCTCGGCGACGGCATGGCCGACCACTGCATCGAGCGTCTTGGCGGGAAAACTCCACTGCAATACGCCGACACACCATACATGGACCTGCTGGCACGGGAGGGTCGCAACGGGCGCCTTGTCACCGTACCGGAAGGCTTCCCTCCTGGAAGCGAGGTGGCCAACACTGCCATCATGGGCTACGACCTGAACAAGGGGTATGAGGGGCGCGGACCGCTCGAAGCGGCGTCCATCGGCTATGAGATGCGCCCCGACGACATGGCCATACGTTGCAACATCATCTGCCTGGCCAACGGATGCATCAAGAACCACCATGGCGGACATCTTTCTACCGACGACGCCCGTGAACTGGTGGACTTTCTTGACCAGCATCTAGGCAACGACCGCGTGAAATTCATCGCCGGAATACAATACCGACACCTGCTCGTCATCAGAGGCGGCAACAAGCACATCACCTGCTCACCTCCTCACGACCATCCCGACCAACCCTGGCAGCCTCTGCTCGTCAAGCCGGAAGAGGGGTATGCCGACATTCCCGAGGAGGGGAGGATGACAGCCAGCGAGACGGCAGACCTCATCAACCGGCTCATCATCGACTCGCAACAACTGCTCGCCAACCACCCCTTCAACCTGGCACGGCGTGCCGCAGGCCACGACGAGGCCAACTCCATCTGGCCTTGGAGCCCAGGGTATCGCCCGTCGATGCGTACAATCGCCGAGATGTACCCACAGGTGAAGAGCGGCAGTGTCATCTCTGCCGTCGACCTCATCAAGGGCATCGGACACTATGCCGGACTGCATATCATTGAGGTGGAGGGGGCTACCGGACTCGCCGACACCAACTACGAAGGGAAGGCGGCAGCAGCCATCGAGGCGCTGCGCAATGAGGACTTCGTGTTCCTCCATGTTGAGGCGAGCGACGAGGCAGGACATGACGGCAACCTCGACCTGAAAGTCCGCACCATCGAATACCTCGACCACCGCATCGTGGAACCTATCTACAATGCGGTGAAAGACTGGGACGAGCCGGTGTGCATCGCCGTTCTCCCCGACCACCCCACTCCCGTGGAGATACGCACACACATCAACGAGCCTGTGCCGTTCCTCATCTGGCACCGCGGCATACAGCCCGACAGCGTGACACGCTACGACGAACAAAGTGCCGTGAGCGGGCACTATGGCATGCTCCGCCTTGAGGAATTCATGCAGACATTTATGAATGAAAAATGAAAACGGGAAAAAACACTACCAAATGAGATATTACAGCACCAACAAAAAAGCACCGATGGCCACGCTCCACGAAGCCGTGGTGAAAGGCCTCGCCAGTGACCGCGGACTTTACATGCCCGAGCGCATCAAACCCCTGCCATCGTCCTTCTTCGACAACATCGACAACCTGTCGTTCCAAGACATCGCATGCACCGTGGCTGATGCCTTCTTCGGTGAGGACATACCAGCCGACGACCTGTGCCGTATCGTCTGCGACACACTCGCCTTTGACTGTCCCGTGGTAAAGGTAGATGACAACATCTATGCCCTCGAACTCTTCCACGGCCCCACCCTGGCGTTCAAGGACGTGGGAGCCCGTTTCATGGCACGACTACTGCAATACTTCATCCGACAGGAAGGACAGGAGCGCGTCAACGTGCTCGTAGCCACCAGCGGCGACACGGGTTCGGCTGTGGCCAACGGATTCCTCGGCGTGGAGGGCATACATGTCTATGTGCTCTATCCCAAGGGCAAGGTGAGCAGGATACAGGAAAGCCAGTTCACCACTCTCGGCCAAAACATCACCGCCATCGAGGTCGACGGGGTGTTCGACGACTGCCAGGCGCTGGTAAAGCAAGCCTTCCTCGACCCTGACCTCAATGCGCACATGAGACTCACCAGTGCCAACTCCATCAATGTGGCACGCTTCCTCCCACAGGCATTCTACTACTTCAATGCCTATGCACGGATGAAGGCACTCGGAAAGGCCGAAAATATGGTGATGTGCGTGCCAAGCGGCAACTTCGGCAACATCACCGCTGGACTCTTCGGACATGTCATGGGACTGCCCATCAGCCGCTTCATCGCAGCCAACAACGCCAACGACATCTTCTACCAATATCTCCAGACAGGGGTTTACACACCACAGCCTACCAAACAGACTCTAGCCAATGCCATGGATGTAGGCGACCCAAGCAACTTCGCCAGAGTCTACGACCTCTACGGAGGCAGCCACGATGCCATCACTGCCTATGTCAGCGGCGCCACCTATTCCGACGACGACATCCGACAGACCATGCGCGATTGCTACAGCAACACAGGATACGTGCTCGACCCACATGGTGCATGCGGATACCGCGCACTGCGCGAGCAGTTGAAAGAGGGCGAGACGGGCGTGTTCTGCGAAACAGCACACCCTGCCAAATTCAAGGAGAAGGTCGACGATATCCTCGGCACCGACATCCACATCCCACAACGGTTGGCTGAATTCATGAAAGGAGAAAAATGCAGTATCGCCCTGAGTCGACGGTTTGACGATTTCAAGGCCTTCCTACTTAAAGAATAACACCAAAACGGACGGTTTCGATACGATTCGAAACCGTCCGTTTTTTTTCTTCTACAACACTTCATTTTTCACTGGAAAAAAGGTGCCGAATCCATAAATTATTAGTATATTTGCAAACAACTCCGACCTGTCGGGCCCATGAGGCCATGACCGAGACCTGCGGACTACTATGACATACATCACACTACCCGCGGAACAAAAACATCGTTTGTCACTATATCTCGCACTGTAGCACTATGTGGCGC
>JAEEGI010012130.1_pt1 | contig 18468 bp, 13 predicted proteins | sample 8958751 | NCBI WGS metagenome assembly JAEEGI01 (sample SAMN16246545, study PRJNA631951) | gut metagenome | biome: gut microbiome; feature: rumen; material: KS-attached | host: Bos | place: Iran: Karaj | collected 2018-10 | reverse complement strand
ATTATTATTAAAGATATATTATCATAATCTTTATTTTTTATATTATCATCTAAAATTAATCTAAATAATCTTTCTATATTTTCAAAACCTTTTAGAGGAAGAATTTTAATTTGAACTCTTAACTTATTTAATAAACTTAGAAAAAATTTTGCATTTTTTTCATTTCCTTGAATTAAAGGATAAAATAATTTTTCTAATTGTTTTTTATCAAAATTTCCATTATAAGCTTTTTCAGTATAATTTTCAATAGTTTGAAATAAATTTCTGGTTTCTTCATCTTGACTGTTTAATAAAGGAGAATAATAACCAAAATTTTTATTAATACATTTATATAAATCATTTAAATAATCATTTTTTAATTTTAATTTTATTTCTTGAAAAGGTTTATAATTTTCATATTCAGTAGAAAAAGGAATAAAATTAGTTTGCTTAGGAATTTCAATATTACTAGAATTTAATTTAATAAAATTTTGAATATCTTGTTTATAATTAATATTCTTTGATAAATTTACAAAATCATTAATTTCATTTGAAATTTGATTTAAATCTAAATTTAATATATGAGATAATTCTTCTAAAGTTAAAGTTAAAGAAGATAAATAATTTTCTTCAAAAAATTGATATTCTTTCAAAGTTTTAGTATTAAAATTATAATAATCTTCAACAGATTTATTATAATCATTAATAGATGAAATATATCTTTTTTTAGATATTTCAATTTTATTTAAAATATCATTTCCTTTTAAATATTTTTCTACTAAATTAGGAACATCATTTTTATTATTTTCTATAGAATTAAGATAATTTATTACTTTTTCAACATATTCCATTGCAATATTTGTATAATCTTGATTTTCATAAAATAATTCTTGTTTAGAAGATTCATATAATGCTTTAAAAATTTTAACTTTTCCACTTTTTGATTTTACATTTTCAGGAATTGAATTTAATATTTGTAATAAATTTGGACATAAAGAATTTTTTAATATTATTTGAATATTTTCATGATATTTTGATTTTAAATCAAATATATTTTTCATTTTTATTATACTTTCAATATAAGAATTTTTAGATAAATTTTCTATATTTAAAAAAGAAACTAACCTTTTTAATCCTACAGAATAATTTTCTTCTATTAATTGAAGTTCTGAAAATATAAAATATATATTTTTAATTAATTCTAATTCTTTTTCAATATTTTCATAAATTTTGTCAGTATCACTCCACATATTAGAAATAAAAGTTAAATATTCATTTTTATCTTCTAAAGACATAAAAAATAAGAAAAAATTAAATTATAATAGTAAAAATAAAAAGTAAATAAATAATATTTGAAATGAATGTTAAAACTTCAACTTATTATATTTTTATTGATGGAACAGGACAATTAAAATTAGATTCAAAAGAAATTGAATTAAATGAAAATTTACAACATTTAAAAAGAAAAGAAAAACCAAGAAAAAAAAGTCTTTATTTAAGAACTGAAGAATTTGTGGAAAAATTAAATAGAAAAATTGATTATTATATAAAAAATAAAGGATATATAAAAAGTAAAGAATTTGATATTCCAAAAACATCAAATTCAGAATCAATAAAATTTGAAAAAAAAGAAAAAGAAAAAGAAAAAATAAAAAGAAATATATATTCAAGTTATACAAGAAAATTACAACCTTATGAAATATTCTTAAATAATTTTGAAAAAGAAGAAGAAAAAAAAAGAAAAAAAAAAGAAAATAAAGAATTTATTGAAAGACAAAAAAAAATATTAAATTATAATAAAGATTTAAGAAATAAATTAAGATATTATGATTTTTCAAAACAATTATCAAGAGAACAATTATATAATGGAGGACTTTATCATAAAAATTTACTTCCAAATTTAACTAAACAAATTTTAAGAGAAAATATTAATTATGAAAATTATCTTTCTCTTAATAATAAAAAAAATTTATGTAGTAAAGTTAATATTGAAGAAAAAATTAAATATGGTAAATTTAATGATAAAAAAAAAGATATTTTAAATGAATTAATTAAATATTATAAATAAATTATCATTGTTTTTAAATTGTGTATTTTTTTATTTGATTTATAAAATAAATATTTTTATTATTTTTAAAGAAAATAAATTATTTAATGGAAAAAAAAAGTCATACTAAAAGTAATTTATCAGAAAAGAAAAAGTTAAATTATCCTAGTGTTAAAAAAAATACTCATTCTGAAAAAGTTTTTGATGATTTAAGGAAAAGAATTAATGAAGTTGATTTGAGTGAAAATAAAAATATTGAAAACAATTTTTTATCTAAAACTTTAACAAAAAGAAATTTCAAAACAAACTCAAATAAAAATAAAAAACAATTAAATAATACTTTTACAATTGATATAAATAAAATTCAAAAAGAAATAATAAAAGAAGATTTTGAAAAAAAAAATCAATTACAAATATCGAATCAATCAAATGATCAAAATTCTTCAATTAATTTTTCTCCAATTAATCAAATTACTTTTTCAAATAGTAAAAATAATAAACCAATTAAATTAAAAACATCTTCTTCTTATGTTAAAATATATTATAATAAAAATAATTATAAAAAATCAAGTGAAAAAAGAAAAAGTAATAATAAATTATTTAAAAATCAAATAAATAATGATAAAGAAAAAAATGAGATTAAAAAAATGTTATTTGATAATAATAATAATAAAGAAGATAATAAAGATAAAAAAAAATTTACTAATTTAAATAAAATTTCTAAAACAAATAAAAAGAATAATGAAGTTAGAATGTTATATAATATTTGTCTTTTTAGAAAATCTTTAAATCCTCAAAATCAAATTAATTATTATAATGAACAATTAAATAGTAATTCATTCATTCCTTCGGATGAAAGAAATAGTAATTATCATCCTATTGAAATAATTCATAATGAGCCTAATCAAATAGATGAAAATAATTTTAAAAAATATAAAACAAATATTAAACATTTTGATATTCAAAATAAATTAATTCCAGAAGAAAAAGAAAATATAACTGAAACAGCAAAAGAATTAATAGAACAAAAAAATAGAATAATAAATCAAATATTATCAACATCTGGTATAAACATAAAAATTTAATATTTTAAATAAATAACAATAAATAATTCAAATTTTAATATGTCTTTTTTTGAATAAAGGAAAAAAAAATTCATTATAAAAATATAAATTTAAATTAATTTTAATTAAATATTAAATTTAAAATATGGAAAATAATGATTTAAATAATAATAAACAAAATGAAAAAGAAATAAATCAAAAAAACAAAGAAAGTGAGGAAGAAAACAAAGATGATTATTATTCAGATTTATCAGAAGAAGAAATAAATAAAATAAAAAATGAATTAGTATATTGTGGAAAAAACCCAAGTGCCAATGAAATAATTCCAAATATTTTTGTAGGAAATTATGCTTTTGCTTTAAGTAAAAAACTTTTATTAAAAAATAAAATAACTCATATATTAAATTGTGCTTGTTTATGTAGTAATTTTTATGAAAAGGAAAATATCTTTAAATATTTATATATTCCATTATATGATTCACCTTCACAAAAATTAGAAAAATATATTGAACAAAGTAATAAATTTATTGAAGAAGGAAGTTCAAATAATAATAAAATTCTAATTCATTGTGGTGAAGGACAATCTAGAAGTTCTTCTTTATGTTGTATGTATATGATAATTAAAAAAAATATGATTTATTCTGATGCTATTAAAATTATGAAAGAAAAAAGACCTTGTGTTAAACCTAATGAAGGTTTTGAAGCCCAATTAAGACAAAAATCTTATGAATTACATAATATATTTTAAATTTAATATTATTTTAATTTAGTATTTAAGTAATTATTATTAAATTATTTCTAATATAATATTCAATAATCTTCTAATTAATAAAAGACCATTCCTAAATATTTTTAAATTTATAATTGTTCTAATTTATAAACACTGATATAATCACATAAAAAATAAATATAAAAAAATTATTTTTCACTAATTAATTTTCTTTGTCTTTTATTTTCAGGAGCTTTTTTATTTCCAACAGAATAGAATTGTCTTAAATATTGAATAGCTTGATCTTTTAAAAATCCTCCTTCAGATTTATAAGTCCATAAATTAAATTTATGAATAGAAACAATAGAACCATTTCCTCCAAATTTATCATTAGAACAACCAAAATAAACTTCTTTAATATTAATTAAACTTAAAGCATAAGCACACATAATACAAGGTTCACAAGAAACAAATAAAGCACTTTCATTCATTAATTTTTTTAAATCATAATATAAAATATCATTTATTTTAATTGGAATATTTTTTTCTAAATAATTTATACAATTTATTTCACAATGAGATGATGCATTTCTTGTTTTATTTGTTAAATTATGACTTTCTATTAATATTTTCTTTGATGGAATATGTAAAAAAATACATCCTACTGGAATTTCAGTTTCTTTTATTGCTTTTTCACATTGTTTAAATGCTTCTTTCATATATTTTTCTATTTCTTCATTTGAAAAATTTTCCATTATATTTTTTTATTTTTTTTATTATTTAATTGTTTTTTAATTTTTAATTAATTTATTAATTTTTTTAAATTTTAAATTTAAAAATAATTATGAATCACACTTTTAGAAATAATAAAATTACACAAACTGAATATTCACAAAATACAGAAAGGAAAGTCAATAATTCTATTAATTCAATATATGATATGAAAAGAACTTATACAAGACCAGTTTTTCAAAGAAATAAACAATATTTTTTAAATCAAAATAATAAATGTATAACAAAAGGTTTAACATTAGAAAATTCTAAAAATAATAATAATAATGATAGTTATGTAAATTATTTATACACAACTGAAAATAATTCTCAAATTTTTAATAGTTCAAAACAAGATTATTTAAAAGAAAAAATAAATATAAATAATTTAAGAATAAATGAATCAAATAATAATAGTAATGGAAATAATAAAACAATGAATAATATAGAATCAAATTATTTAAAAAATTTAAAAAATGAAAATTCAAAATGTAGTTTAAATAAAGAAGAAGATAATTTAAATCAAACAATAACAAAAAAAGATTATTTAAATATTATAGAAAAATTAAGTAATGTTGTTGACCAACTTGAAGATTATCAAAAGGAAATTGAAAATTTAAAAAAAGAAAATAATCATTTAAGAAAAATACTTTTAAATACAGAAAATATTAATAAAAGTAATATTAATAATCTAACTGAAAATGAAAGTAATAAACATTTAAAACAAATTGAATTATTATTTCAACAATTAAATTTTTTAAAGAACGAATATGAAAATTATAAAAAAATAAATGAAAAAAGATATAATAATATGAGAAGCAAAAGTCAAGAATACTTTAATAATAAAATATTAAAATTACAAAATGAAAATAATAAAATAAAAAAAGAAAATAAAGTTTTAAAACAAAAATTTGAAAATTCAGATATAGATTATGTTAAATTATTAAAAAGAAATGAAAATTTAAATAAAGAAATATTCAAATTAAAAAATTATATTGATAATAAAATAAATATAATAATTCCTTTTTCAATTTCTAATTTTTCTTTTGAAATAAATACAAATAAATTTCAAATAATAAAACCTTTATTTAAAAAATCAAATTTACCAAAAAGAATAAATTCTGTTTTGGTGCCTAAAAAAAATAAAAAATTAAATAATAATTTTAATAATGATAATCCTGAATATATAATATCTACAATTGAGACAGAAAATAATTCTTTAATAAATAAAGTTCAAAAACTTGAAGATCAACTAAGAAATTATTTAAAAAATAAATTAGGAAAAAAAAGAAGTCTTGAACAATTAAGATCTTATTCTCAAAAATAAAACAATTAATTAATTAAATATATATAAAAAAATAAAAAAAATTAAAATTAAAAAGTTTTTTATATCATTATTCAATTATTATCTATACAAAAAAATAAAAAAAAAACATTATTAAATAAAAAGTAAAAAATAATAATAATAAGATTGAATTCAATAAAATGTTACAAACAATAATTGATTCTTTTAATTTTTGTTCATCAAATAATTGTCAAGTAAAACAAGAATTAAAAATAGAAGAAGCAAAACAATATAATGAAAAAATTCAATCTCCTAAAATAAATTTTGAATTTTCAAATTTAAAATTATCGAAAATAAAAAAACAAAATATCATTATTTCTCCTTCAGATAATAATCCAAATTTATCTTCTTGTAAAAAAACTGAAATTTCAGAAAATGAAAATTCTCTTTTGTTTTCAAACAAAAATTCTTTTTCAAATGAAGAAATAGAAAATAATTATAAATTAATTTTATCTGATTTTGAAGGAGATTTATTAGAAGGAAAAATATTAAAAATTAATGCAGCAGGATTAAAATATTCTTTAAGAAATCAAAAAGATGGAATTTCCTTTTTTGGAATTAATAATATGAATGAAACAAATAAAAATGATTTTATATTAAATTTACAAAAAATTATTTTTCATAAAAATAAAATCATTGGAACTATATTTGCTATTTATTTCCAAAAAAATGAGAATAAATATTTTTTACAATCTTTTATTACTCATTCAAATGAACAAATTTATTATAAAATTCCTATTGAAATTGGTTATAAGATAAAAAATAAAGACCGTTTTCAAATTGGAAATAATTTTTTTAGTGTTGAAATAGGAGAAAATAATAATGATATAAGAATTATTATCGAAGATTTAGATAATCAAAATAATTCTTTAAGTTATATTTTTAAAAAGCCAAAGAAAAATAAACCTATATTATTAGGAAGAAGTAGTAAATGTAATATTCATATTAGTTCAAATTTATTAAGTAAAATCCATTGCAATATAATTTATGATTATGATAATAATAATTTTATTATGAAAGATGGATTTAATAATAAATATTCTACAAATGGAACTTGGCTTGTAGTTAATGATAAAATTGATATTATAAATAATAAATATGAAGATTATATTAAAATAGGTAAAAAAATTTTGAAAATTGAAAAAAAGGTTTAATAATATTTTATTAGCAAAGCTTATGTGATTATTTTATTGTATTTCTTCTATTTTTTGACTTTATTTATATTATATTATAATTTTTTATAAATACAATTTGTGTTATCAAAATTAGATAAATATATTAAAATGATTAAATGAATACCTTAAATTTATTAATGAGTGATTAAATTTAAAGATATTAATTATTATTGTTTTAATTTTTTTGAAAAAAATTAAAACTTGTTAAAAATTTAATGATATAATAAACATTTAAATAATTTTTATTCCATTAAACCAAAACAATCTAAACTATTTTTATAGCAAATATCAGATAACTCTTTTTTATCAACATTTTTAATTTTACTAATAACTTCAAGAACTTGGATAATACTACAAGGTTCATTTCTATCTTTGCAAATTAAACCTTTTTTCATTTTATCTTTTTTAACTTTTCCTTTAAAAACAGTATCAATTAATTTAAAAGAAGCACTTGAACTTTTAATTTCACAATAAGGACAATCAGTTTCAATTAATAATTTATCTAAAGGTATTTTTTTAACAACTTCAATATTATCTTTTGTTTTTAAAGAACAACCATTAATTCCAATAAATAAATTTAAACTTATATATTTATTTAATTCATCTTCATTTCCAGTAAAAGAATGAACAACTCCTTTATTAAACTTATTTCTATTTTCTTTTATAATATTATAAAAATCTTCACAACAATTTCTACTATGTAAATACATTGGTAAATTATATTTTTCACTTAAATCAAAATGAGGTAAAAATATTTTTAATTGATCTTCTTTTTTAGAATAATGTAATCTATCATAATCTAAACCACATTCACCAATAGCGATTATTTTTTCTTTATATTTTAAAATTAAATTATTTAAATTTTCAAAAATTAAATTTATATTATTTTCTTTATTTAATTCTTCACTTGCTCTTGTAGGATGAATTCCTGAAGTAATATAATAATTATTTCCTTTTAAAGATAAATCATATGATATATTAATATCTTCTATTGAACCTGCTGAAAAAATAAATTTTTTTACTCCTATATTTTTTGCTCTTTCTAATACTTCTTCATAATCTTCTTCATGATATTTTTTTCCATGATATATTCCTTTAAATTGATCATCACATAAATTTGTTGCTATGTCAAAAAATGAATAATCTGATTTTGGGAAACTTATTTGTGATTCCATTTTTAAATTTTTTTTAATTATTTTTTTCCTTTTATACATTATTTTATTTTTTTTTCCAATAAATATTAAAATTAATTTTTTTAATTAGATTCAATCGGTCTTAATTATTTCACACAAAATTTGAATAAAAATAATATTAATTTATATATTTTAAATACAGTATAATCAAAAAGATACATTATTAAATAAACAAACAAAAAATTCCATAAAAAAATCCCAAAAAACTTTGTATTAAAGTAATAAGAAATTAATATCCATGTGAAAAAATTTAAAAAAATAAAGAAATTTCCAATTATTTTTAAAACCAAATGAGGCAAATAATGATATTAAGTTCTTTTTGTAATATACATAACATTAATTTATAATTAAATATAAAATGAGTATAAATAACTCTAAAGATGAAATAGAAGAAAGCGAACTTTACAATCCAAAAAATCTTTTAAATTTAGAATTAAATCATCAAAACAAAGAAGAAAATAGCTTTTTACCTTCTTTTTTAATTGAATCATTAAATGAATGTGAAGATGATTATTTTAAAGATGATGATCAAGAAAATTCAACAGAAGAAAGAAATTCAATAGATTCATTAAATTCAAAAGTGAAAGAAAATGAAAAAAATACACCTAAACAAAATAATCAAATATATAATATGGATTTTAATTATAAAATGCATTCTTTTGATGATTCAAAAAAAATCAAAAATTTCCAATTTAATAATAATAATTTTAATTTTGCTCCAAATCATCAATTTATTACTTCAAATAATTCTATTTTTAATAATCAAATTTCTAATTCTAAGCAATATTCTTTTAATAATAAAAATTCTAATGTTAATAGATTATATCAACAATTTTTTCAAATGCAAACTAATTTTCCTCAAATTAATCCTCAATTCCAAATAATGAATAATTATTGTATTAATCAAATGATATTAAATATAAATAATAATAATAATAATAACAATAATAATAATAATATTCTTAATAATAATAATAAAAATGAAAGTTATAATCAACAAAAAAAAAATAATATAAATAAGAAAAATAAAAATAATCAAAATGAAAAAAATAATGAAAATATAACAATGAATTCTCTTTTTCTTTTTAATGAAATGGAATTTTATTCTTTTATAACAACCCAAAAAGGAAGTAGAGCAATTCAAAATATATTAATAAATGCGAATGAAAGTGAAATAGATATAATATTACAAAAAATAAAAAATAAATCAAGTGAAATAATGATAGATAAATATGGGAATTATTTCTTTCAAAAATTAATAGAATTTTGTACTCCAAAACAAAGACATTTCTTATTATTAAGTATAAAAGATAATTTTGTAGAAATAGCAAATAATTCTTTTGGAACTCATCCTTTACAATTATTAATTGAACAAATATGTACAAATAAAGAAAAAGAAGTAGTGTTGAAAAGTATTGAAAATAATGAATTAAATTTAAGTTTAGATTCAAGAGGAACTCATGTTTTACAAAAATTTATTTCTTGTACAAATGATGAAGAAAGATTATCTATTAATCAAAATTTATTAGAAATTTTACCTAAATTAATTAATGATCCTTTTGGAGTTTGTGTTCTAATTAAATTAATTAAATATACTAATGATAAGAAAATTAAACAAAAAATATCTCAATATATTTCAGATAATAATCCTTTAAGTTTTATTCAACATCCTTATGCTAATTATGCTGTTCAAAGTTTATTTAATCAAAATGATATTATTTATTGTAATGAAATTATTAAAGTTATTGTTGATAATTTCTATATTCTTTCATTAAAAAAATTCTCTTCTAATGTTGTTGAAAATTGCATTAAATATGGAAGTGATATTATTGTTTCTAAAATTTACAAATCTCTTCTTTCTGAAGATAAACTTGAAGTTTTATTAAATAATACTTATGGTAATTTCGTTATTGAAAAATTAGTTTCTAGATTAAACAAAGAAGAAAAAAATAATTTTTTGAAAGAAATTGAAAAATTAGGAAAAGAGAAAAGCTTATCTAATACTATTATGAATTTGATATTAGGATGAATTTTTAAATTTTTGAATTCTTTCATTTTTATTTTATCTATTTTATCTAAATTAATTATTTTATTTGTTCTTGTCCATTTATAATTATATTAAATTTAGTTATTACCTTTTGTATTTTATAGAATAATTATTTAGTGAGATTTGATTAAACTTATATAAAATTTTATTAGTAAATAAATTTAAAATACTTTTATTCATTTTATCTTATTTAAAATAGTTTTTTTTTTTTTTTTATTTTTTCAAATAATTTATACAATTATTATTCCAAAATATAATTTATTTAATAGCAAAAATATCAACTAATTTCTCACTAAAATTCCCTTTCATTCTTTCATTAAAATAATTTCCATTAAACATATAAACAAAATCACTACTATCTTGACTATATAAATTACTAAAATAAACAGGTTCATAAATAATTTTATCTTCATCAAATTTCTTATGTCTATTTCTTTGATTATCTTCAATAATTTTTCTTAATTTAGTAGCTTCTTCAATATTTCCATTTTCATATTCTCTTTGATCAGGTCTTAATCTAGAATCTGTTTTAGGTAAAATTCTTTTTAAATCATCATTAATATAATTTAAATTTAAAGAATAATTAGGTAAAACGTAATTATCTAAAGTATTATTTAAAGAAGGATCATTATGAATGTTCCAAATAATATTTTTATCACTTTCATCTTTTTTAGTATAATAATATAAATGATGTCTCCAATTACCTTTTACTTTATAAACAACATTACCTCCTTTATAAATATTACCTTCAATATTAATATCATTATCATTTTTTTTTCCTTCAATAAATTTAACTTCTCCTTTAATATCTTTATTATTAACATCTTCAATATATATAACACCATCATAATCATATTTAGGAGTACCACTCATTAAATCAACTAAATAAACAGTAGGTTTATTAAAAACAAATTTATCATTAGTTTTTTTAAAAATAACATGAGTTTTATTAGTGAATTTAATTTCCATAGCCCCTTTAAAAAATTTATAAGAATTTTTAAATCTAGTATCACCATAATAACAAAAATTTTTACTTTCACCAACATAAGCAGTTATTGCAGGATTATGAGAAACTTGTTCACTAAAAAAACGATATCTCTTATCATTATTATAATATTCAAAAGTTTCTCCTAATATAGGATTAAAAGGCTTTAAATATCTATTAATATTTTGAGATAATTCACCTGCAATAAAACCTATTATATATATTATTTTTTTTTCATTTGATATTGTTTCTTCTGATGCTTTTTCTAATAAATCACTATATAAAAATTTCTCACATTGCTTTTGTAACATTGATATTGGTTCATTATAATTTATTGGAAAAGATATTTTTTTACTTGTTAAACTTTTAATTAAATCTTTTATCATTGAATCAGGACAATGTAATTTATAAGGAAGATTTTTTCTATTAATTTCATTATAATTAAAATCTATAAAATCATCTAATTTTTTACTAAGAGATTTTTTAAATCTTCTTTCTTTAAAATCACTTTGAATAATTAAATCTTGAATATTTTTAATTTCATCTAATTTTTCATTATCATCTTCATCTGAACTTAAACTTCTCATATCTATTGTTTCTTCTTCTTCTTCTTCTTCTTCTTCATTTAAATTTTCCTTTTTATTTTCTTCTGTTTCAATTGGAAATTCTCTAGCATCAGAATATATAGAATCTAATTCTGTTTTTTTTTCTGTTTCATTATTTAATTTTGATATATAAGAACTTTGATTATTGTCTCTTAGAAAACTATCTATATTTTCTTTTTGAGTTAGTATTAATTTTTCTATTTCTTTTTTTAAATCTTCATTTATTAAAAATATATTTGATAATATTGATTTATATTTTTCTTTTGATTTTGATTTTATTTCTAATTCTATTGTTTGTAATTGAATTAAGTTTTCATTTATTTTATCTATTTTTTTCTGAAAATTGAAAAGTGATTCTTTATTAATTAAAGTATATGCTGTTTTATCATTGTTTGTTACGTCATTTTTTGATGATAATAAACTTGAATTATTCTTTTTTTTTAAATTTTCTTTTGCTAAAGTTACTTTTTCTATAAATAAATATTTATCATCTTCATTATTTACTTTAATAGATATTTTTTTTTTGTCATTTTTAATTAAAAATTGCTTTTTTTTATCTTCATCTATAATTTTTACTGTTTTTAAACTTAAAATTGTTATATTATTATGTCTTTTTACATCTGTTTTTGATTTAATTATATGAATGGAATATTCATCTAACATTAATATCCTTTTCTTCCAACCTGATATTATACTTCCCCATTTATATGCATTTAATTCTAATATTATTTTTGGAGATACAGGAATTATTAATTCTCCTTCCATTTCTTTATTTTCAATAATTTCAATTTTCTTTTTATTTTATTTTGAATAAAAAAAATAAATAAATTTAAAATCAATAAAAACCATATTCCTTAAAATAAAAGAAAAATAGTATTGAAGACAAACAAAAAAAACTTGAAAAATGATTTCAAAAAAAACTCTGAAAAAAAAAAAATGAAAAAAAATTATAACCCTTAAAAATTCTTTTTCTTTTTAATTTAAATAAGAAAAAATAAATTTAATTATCTTCAATCATAGCTGTTAAAACATCTTTAATAAGTACTTTAAATTCTTCAAAATCAATTTTTCCAGAATGATCAGTATCTAAATGTTCAAGAACTTCTTTAACATCTTCTTTTGAAGGAGGTTCAGCTCCCATATCATTAGAAATTTGAGCCATTACTTTTTCTAATTCACTCTCATCTATTTGTCCTGATTTATCTGTATCTACACTATCAAAAGCTACTTTGGCCACTTCATTTAATTTTTTTTCATTGTTTAAAATATCTTTTATTGTACTTGACATTTTTTATATATAATTTATTTATTATTTTTTTTTAATATTTTTTATTTTTTTTTCTTTTTTATTTTATTTGTTTTCGAGTATTTATTTAGATAAGATTTTTTATTATTTTTAATATAACTTATTTTTTGCTATGGATGAGTCTGATTTTATCGATTATTCATTATTCGAAGAAAGTGATATTATCGAAAAAGATATGATTAAAAGAAAATATTTAGATAATAATAATGAAATAATAATCACTATTTCTTCTATTTTAGAAAAGATAATAGAAGAAAATCACAAAATCGAAAATTATGTAAAAATAATGGAAGAACAAAGTACTTTATCATTTTTTTGTATTGAAAAACCAAATGTATCAATAAAAAATTATTTAAAAAGAATAAATTATCACTTATTTCCTGAAGAATCAACTTTAATAATATCTATAATATTAATTGATCGAATTTGTTCTATTTCTAAAATAATTTTAAATGAATATAATATTCATAGAATTATATTATCTAGTATTTTTATCAGTTTAAAATTTAATGAAGATAAAAATTTTTCTCATAAATTTTATTCTTTAATTGTAGGTGTTTTTATGGATGAATTACAAGATTTAGAAATTCAATTTTTAAAGTTAATCAATTATAAAATTTTTGTTTCTGATAAAATATATTATAAATATTGGTATTATTTGAAAGAAACTTTATAAATTTATATTATTCATTTTATATCAAATTTTTATTTCTTTAATTTCAAAAGATATGTAAATTACATAAATATTATTTATATTACTATTAACATGGTGATAATTATAGTTTTATATTTTGGAAAAAAACATTCATTTATACTATGTTTAATTTATAAACAAATTATTTATAAATATTATATAATTTTTTTTTAAATAATTAATGGATAGAAATATAAATGAAGAAATAAATACATCAATTCCAATAGATAAAAGAATTTCTCTTGAAATAGATAATTTAGAAGAAGATATAATATTTATGCATAATTTATTTGGAGTTAGAAAATTTTGTGTAATTAATAAAAAAGAAAAAAAAAAACCGTTAACAATATTATCCCGAAATATATTTGCAGAAAATACGATAATTGATAGTAATGAAATAGAAATAATAAAAACAGATCAATATTTAAATATATTAAACCCAAAAATAATAAAATATTTAACTTACAAAGATGTTGATTTTAATTGTACATTCATGAAAAATTTATATTCATATTCAGAAGAAATTGGTTTTGAAAATACAATAGGATGTTTATTTCCTTTAGTAAAAGAATTAACATTTCGGAAGAATATAAAACCAAAAATAATATTATCTTTTTTTGAAGGATATGAAAAATTTCAAAATTTCCTTTTAAAAAATAATGAAATAGAAGGATATAAAATAATAATAGATAATATAGTTCCATTAATAAAAGAAATAATATTATATAAAAAAGATGAAAATTTATTAAAAGCAGCATCAAAAGCATTAATATTAATAATAAAAAATTCAAAAGAAGAAGAAAATTGTTCTATTTTACTTCCAATATTAATTTCTTTATCTCATGATGATTTAAATATAAAAGGACAATTATTATCTATTGAAATATTTAATTCTATTGCATATGATTTAGGAGAAATAATAACTGAAAGTTATATTGTTCCTCATATTCAATCTTTCTGTGAAGATTCAAGAGATGAAATTAAGATTTGTACTATTAAAAATTTTATTAATATATGTAATGTTATTTCTTATGATTGTTTTATTGAAAAAATTTTCCCTTATTATGTGATTTTATGTAAAAATAATTTTTATATAATTAAAAAATATTCTTATGAAATTTTACCTGAAATTTGTAAAAGATGTAAAAGTGATTTTATTTCTGAGAAGTTAATAAATTTATTTATTGAAGGAAGTAAAGATCAACAAGTTAAATTGACTATTTTATCAATTTTTGCTGAATTTATTAATTTTCTTCAAAAAAGTGATTTAGAAAATAATAAATATCTTCTTGAATTTTATATTATGTCAACATTAGAATTATTTAAAAATAAAAAATCAGAATATTTAGATGTATTATATAAAATTGCTTTTTCTTTACCAGGAGTTATTTTAGTTTATTGTCAAAAAATTTCAATTGATTATTGGAATGAAATTAAAAAAGTTTATCTTTCTTTTTTTAATGAAAAAGATTATAAAATTAAAAATACAATTTGTTCTTCTTTTGCTCAAATTTCTAAAATAATAGGAAGTGAAAATAGTGAAATAGATATTGCTCCTCATATATTAAATTTATATGATAATAATAATATTCAAATTAAAAATACTATATTAAATGTACTTCCTGATTATTTAAACACAATAAAAGATGAAAAAATAAAAATAAATTTTTTAAAATGTTTTACTTTAAATAATGAAAAAAAATGGAGAGAAAAAATAAAATTTTTAAAGGTTTTAGGTAAATTAAAAGATATATATAATATAGAAATAATATTAAATGATATTTTTCCAATAATATTAAAAATGAATTTTGAAACAGTAAATAAAGTAAGAATAAGAGCAGCTAAAGAATTATCAAAATATTTATTTAAATTTACAAAAACAAATGATGAATATAAAATTAAAGCTTTAATTTTATTAGAAACTTTTGCAACTTGTATTCATTATCATTATAGACAATTATTTGTTTATATTTCTATTGATTTTATGGTTGATGAAAGTATATTTATTGAAGTTATTTTTCCTTTATTTTATGATTTATCCTTTGATAAAATAGAATCTGTTAGAATGACTTTAAGTAAAATTTTAAATAAAATAATAAAAAAGAATAAAGAGGAACATAATTGGATTTTAAATAATAAAGATATGAAAGAAATTATATTTAGATTAAAAAATGATAAATGTAAAGAAGTTAGAGATTTTATTAAAGATGTTGAAATGAATGAAGATTATTCTAATGTTGATATTAATCATGAAAGAGTAGATAAAATTAATGAGAAATTTGATAATAAAATGAATGTTATATATGATATATATAAAATTAATCCTGTTTCTTTAGGAAGTGATGCTTGGTTGCATAAATAAAATAAAAAATATATAATTTATTTATTTAATGTTTAATTAATTATTATTTAAAATTTTTAAATAATTAAAATATTTAAAATGTGGAATTTTGGGTTTAAATATTTAAATAAATAATTATTTTTAAAATTATATAAAATGAATGTTCCAGAACAAAATTCAGAAAAAGAAGAAAATAAAATAAAATATTATTGTGAACATATAATTGAAAATAAAGATGTATTAAAATCAAATTTAAAATTATGGGATGTTTATAAAGATACTCTTTTAAAGCAATTAGTAATAATGTTAAATTTTGATTTTACAGAAATTTCAAAATGTTTTGATAGATTATGTAAAATAATACACAAATCAAAAGATGAAGAATTAATATATAATGAAACAGAATTAAGACGTCATTGGGGATTTTTACATTCAATGAGATATTTAGGTAAAGAAGTAAATGAAGAATTTTATTTATCTTTAAATGAAAATTAATAAATAATTATAATATAATTTTTCATATTTAAAAAAATAAATATAATTTATACAATATAAAACCTAAACTAATATACAACAAATAAATCAAAATTAAAATTAAAATTAAATAACTATTATTCCAATAAAACAAGTAATAAAAAACATCAGCATAAAAAACTATTAGAATGACTGAAATTTTTTTTTCCTTTTTTCTCATCACCGAATTTATTTTTTAAAACAGTGTTATAATAAAAATATCTTTGATATTCAACTAATTCTAATCTATTAAATAATCTTCCACCTTCAATATCATAAATATTTTCGATTTTACCACAAGTACCAATAACTCTCATTAAATTAGCTAAATTTGCAGTTCTATTAGCATAATCTTTACTATCAAAAACTTTTGCTGCTAAATTTGGTTGAAATTTAGCTATTTCAAATAATTTTTTTTCATTCTTTATTATTGAAATTGTCTTATTTGAACATTCTGCAAAATCTAAATCTAAATGTCTATCAAATTTTTCTAATAATTTCTCTGTTGAATCTCCTTCTTCTTGTAAGACTAATTTTTTCTTTTCATTTAATTTCTTTAATTTAAATCTTAATAATAATGTTTCAAGTGATTTTTCTTCAGTCATACAATTTTCATTATTATTATTCTTATCTTTCATATACATAAATTCTTTAAACATATCACAAATAATATTAAAAACTTCTTTGATTTCTAAAGGCAATTCTGTATATATAATTTCTTTTTCGATTAATTTTCTATAAGCTTTTAATTCATCATTATTAAAATAAACATGAATAGATAAAACTGCGACTAACATTGATAATAAAAAATTACCCATTAAACAAGTAATAATAGAAAAAATTTTTCCAAATATTGTAGTTGGGGAATAATCACCATAACCAACTGTACTCATAGTAATAAAATTTAACCATATTGTATTCCATAAAGTATGAAAATCACTTTCAATATTAATATCAAAGTATTCAAAACCTCTTAATAAGAATGAAAATATTATAATGAAAAAAACACTTATTATTATTATTAAAGTTACTGGAGATTGTTTTAATATAACTTTAATAGCAAAGGCACTATCTACTTCTATTCCTTGTAATTTTCCTATTCTTTTACTTCTAGCATTTGTCCATATTGTATAATAATCTAATAGTTTTAATGTTAAATATATTCTAATTATCATTAATATTGTACATATATGAGAAAAAGATAATTTTATATTTTTTGTTTTTCCTTGATTGTATTTAAATGTAAATTCTACATAAGGAAATGGCTGAATTATATTTAATAATATTTCCACAAAAAATACTTTATAATAACCACTTGACCATAAATTTGATTCTCTTAATTTTAAATTATATTTTCTTATATCTATATTAATATTAAACCTCCTATATATGAAAATTAAATTTGGTATTGATAAAATTAAAATTAAAGTTCTTATTGTTAAAATAACAGAAGTCATTTCATAACTAGAATCAATTAATTCATATAATTGAAAAAAACATAATATAATACTTAAAAATGACATAACAGCAACAATAGATTCATTAATTTTTTTTTCATTAGTTAATGATTTTATATTTTTTGTTGTAGTACCTTCACTTTTTAATAATTCTCTAACTTCATCAGTTATTTTATTATTAATTTTATCATCATATTTATCTAATTGTCCTGTATTTACAGTACTCCTATAAGAATA
>JAEEGI010012129.1_pt1 | contig 18468 bp, 15 predicted proteins | sample 8958751 | NCBI WGS metagenome assembly JAEEGI01 (sample SAMN16246545, study PRJNA631951) | gut metagenome | biome: gut microbiome; feature: rumen; material: KS-attached | host: Bos | place: Iran: Karaj | collected 2018-10 | reverse complement strand
TCTCCGTAGCAAAACAGTATCAGAACCAAGGCCTCAGTCTTCCCGACTTAATCAACGAAGGCAACTTGGGACTGATCAAAGCCGCACAACGTTTCGACGAAACCAGAGGTTTCAAGTTCATCTCCTATGCCGTGTGGTGGATTCGTCAGTCCATCCTACAGGCTTTGGCCGAGCAATCACGTATTGTCCGACTCCCTCTCAACAAGATCGGTTCCATCAACAAAATCAACAAAACTTACGCTAAGTTAGAGCAAGAATTTGAGCGTGAACCCAATGCAGAGGAGATTGCCGAGGTCCTGGAGATCACGGAGCAGGAAGTGAAGGACTCGATGAAGAACGCCGGACGCCACATCTCGATGGACGCACCGCTCGTGCAGGATGAAGACAACACCATGTACGACGTGCTGAAGAGCGAGGAGGCCCCGACGCCCGAGACCGAGCTTCTGTATGAGTCGTTGCGCAAAGAAATCGACCGAGCCATCTCCACCCTGACGCAGCGGGAGCAGGATGTCGTCCGCCTGTATTTCGGGCTGAACGGCAGCCACCCGATGACCCTCGAGGAGATCGGTGAGAAATTCGACCTGACGCGCGAGCGCGTGCGCCAAATCAAGGAAAAGGCCATACGCCGGTTGAAACACACCAGCCGAAGCAAGATCCTGAAGAGTTATCTCGGTTAAACGCAAAAAAGCCTCTCAAAAATTTGAGGGGCTTTTTTGATTAGACAATCTCGTCATTCCACAGTGCCTTGAAGAAGTCGGTTACGTAATACAAATCGATATCTCCGCTGCGACGGCTAACCCTGTCGCGTGACACAAGAATCTGCTTTACGCTCGGATGTTCCTTGGCAAATTCGACAAGACCTTTCTTATGATTAGTTTGAATCGAGTCGGCCGATTTGATTTCGATAGCCACTCGAGCATCACCGATGACGGCATCCACCTCTATGTCATCGTACGTGTGCCAATACGTCAGCTTTTCTTCGATGCCTTTATAGCCAAGATAAGCCACAATCTCCTGCATTACAAGATGCTCAAAAGCATGTCCATATTCGGGTGTCTTGGGTGCAAGATGGTGACGCCCGGTCAAATAGTTGGCAATGCCCACGTCAAAGAAGTAAAATCTTGATGACTTGGTGAGTTTGCGTTTGATGACTTTCCTATAAGCGGGCACTTCAAAGCCGAGTAATGTGTCACATAGTATCTGGTAATAGGCCTTGACCGTGTTGGCCGATACGCCACAATCGGTAGCAACGTTTTCATAATTGAGCATTTCACCGTTCGAGATGGCAGCCACTTCCAGGAAACGGATAAAATCGTCCACTTTTTGCACTGCCGCTTCCTCTATGATTTCTTCCTTCAGATAGAGTTCGATATAGGATTTAAGACGGTTGCGTGCATTCGCGACCATGTAATGTCTCGGAATCATGCCGTTTTGTATGGCTCGGTCCAAATCAAAATCCGGAATCTCTGCACTAACTAAAGGGAACAGCGTCTCGGGAATGGCTCTTCCTCCAAGGTTGTTGGCGCCGCTCTTTTTCAACTTGCGAGCGCTGGAACCGCTGAGGATGAAGAAAAGGCCTTTGTTCACCATCAGCCAGTGGACTTCGTCCAATAGGTCGGGCACTTTCTGGATTTCGTCCACGATGACCAAGGTCTCTGGAGCATGGCGAAGCAAACTCTCGCGAAACTCTTCTGGATGCTGACGATAACGATTTCTCAATTCGGAATTCAAAAGGTCTATGTAAACGGCCTTTGGAAAGCGTTCTTTCAACAGGGTGGACTTGCCCACTTGACGGCCTCCGAACAAGAACATTGCCTCATCCAGCCGATTCTCTATGTCAAATATCCTATGGTACATAATTGATATAATTTCCGCAACATGATTGCGGATATTCTTAAAAAATCCGCAACGACGCTGCAAAAATAGTAAAGTTTATTTGAACAGCAATTCCAAATATGAAAAATTTGAAATCACAAATCATCCAGCCTATGATAGAGAGCCATCCCCATTTTCACCATTCCCCTACCCTAATATGAAATGTCTTTGAACCTCGCTCTATATCAATGGAAAAGCTGATGTCGTCCTGGTCTGATTCGCCTTTCGGGGCTTCTAGTCCGTTGCCCCAGATGGCGCTAAATGATCTCTTTCATTGCTTGTATCTTACGGCCTTCACTTCTTCCATGATTTCCTCTTCGCTGATAGAAGGAATACTTGGACGACTTTTCACAAAACGTTCAAGCCCTTGCACCCCTGCTGTATTCACCATATTCTTTTAGAGTTTTTCAATTTCAACTCCAAAAACACACAAATTCTTAAACACAGCAACTTTTTACCGAAAATACCGCATCTTCCGGATTTTCCCTTGAAGGATTCAAATCCTAATACTCGGATATGGCTGGATTGCAAAAAGGACGGACAATTCCAAAGACTATTAAAGTATCATGTAGAAATTATCGGGGTTGACCGTCAGAATCTCCGTATTGGGATAGGCTTTCAAAAAAGTTTGGCTTATTTTGGCCTTTTTCTTCGGATTCCATTTGAACTCATATGCAGTGAAATGTCCGTCTGCCTCCTCAATGTAGTCGATTTCCTGCTGTTGTGTGGTTCTCCAAAAATAGCAGTTGACAAATTGGCGATCGTAAGAGCGTTTCTTGACCAACTCGCTAATCATCCAGTTTTCCCACAAAGCCCCAGTGTCATTGCGAAGCGCAAGGTCGTTGAAATTGTTGATGAGGGCGTTGCGGACACCGTTGTCATAAAAATAGATTTTACGGGCAGTCTTCAACTCATTGCGGAGATTGCGGCTCAACGAACCAAGCCTAAAAATGACTTGGGCTTGCTCCAATAAGACAATGTATTTCTCCACGGTGTTTTTGTCTAAATCAACTTGTTGACCCAACTCGTTCAGCGACACTTCGCATCCCACTTGGAAAGCCAACGACTGCAACAACTTCACTAATTTGTCTGATTTCTTGACACGATCCCATTCAAGGATATCTTTGTATAAGTAGCTGTCCGTAATTTGTTTAAGAACTTCTTTTTCATCGCCAGGGTGGGTGACGACATCAGGATAGGAGCCATAGACCAAGCGTAGCGGCAAATGCTTAATCTCCTCAATAGGATTCGTGTGTTCAGCCATTTCATCAAATGATAGAGGGAAAAGTGTGTATTGCCATTTCCGCCCTGTCAATGGCTCGTTGACACGATTGGCAAGTTCGAATGATGAACTACCGGTAAGAACGAGTTGAACATTGGGCAACTGGTCGGTTATCAACTTCATTTTCAGACCGATGTTCTCTATCCGTTGGGCTTCATCCACAACCATGATTTTTTTTGTTCCTATCAAACTGCGAAATTTCTCCACCGACACTTCCTGCAACAATGTCCTTGTGGCAAGTTCATCGCCATTGAGCCATAAAACATCATTTGTTCCATTTGTCAGTTCTTGCAGCAAGGTGGTTTTCCCTACCTGTCGTGCACCTATAAGAACGATGGCTTTCCCTTTGAAAAAGCGGTCTTTAATAACTCGATGAAGTTTACGTTCTATCATAATTCACCTTTTTTACCATGCAAAAATACTAAATTTAGTGATTCAATTCACAAAATATTATAATTTTTGGTGATTTTATTCACAAAAATTAAGTATTTGTCCTAAGCGACAATATGACCACCACCGACATGCCAGAAGAACTGCGCCATACTTTGTCTGATATTGAAGAACTGAAGTACATTGTACCAGCTTTAGAAAGTAGACACGGAAAATTGCACCAGCTGATATTCCCACCACTCTTTATTACCATTCCCCTACCCTAATATGAAATGTCTTTAATCCTCGTTCTATATCAATGGAAAAGCTGGTATCATCCTGGTCTGATTCGCCTTTGGGGGCTTCCATTCCGTTGCCCCAGATGGCGCTATAGCTGTATTTGCCTGGCTCATGGCAAGCGAAATGCTCGTCAAGCTTTTTATAGAAATCATCATCGGGCATTTTCTTGAATTCCAGTGTGAAGTCATACGTATGTTCCGGAAAACGGCCAAAGCACACCCATTCTTCCCCTCGGTCAACCACTTTGTATCTGGGCAGACTAACACCTGTGATGTTTTCAACCACCCTGTGCCTGACAAAATGGTGCTGCATATAATGCTCCGAATAATAGTCATAGCCCCAGAATGCAGCCACTGCCATAATAATCAGCATCATCGGTGAAAACACAAACAGCACAATGCGCAACCATTTCGGCAAGAGCTTCCATCGCCCATCAAGGATGATCAGGAGCGGCGAAAGGGTGAGCCAGGAAAGGAATAACGCAACACCTTTGAGAATGTTTGTAATTGTTTTGTTTTTCATATTAGACCTCTTTTTCTTTCCAATATCCAAATAATAATCCAAAACAACTCTATTGGTTCCTCAATTTGGTTCGCTCCACATAGTTCTTGTATTTATATTTGTAGATTATTCTGTTTCTACTTTTGGCTTCGCAAAGCCCCAGTCGCCCCATTTAATCTCCGCCTCAATCTCATTCTCAATTTGATCATCCAATCCACAAAACAAATCCAAACCGATGATGCTTTCCAAATCGTCAACAGTGTAAGCGTATGTACTTAGATCGCCACTCACATTCGTGTTATCCATCAAAAATCCTATGGCCAAATAACTGTCTCCTTTGGGAGCCAAACAGGCTTTGAAAAAAGAGTCTGGTATAGCTACCTTGTCGGTTCCTAATGTTCCATGTTGATTAGTTGTAAAAACAGGTCCTGTTACTACGAATACACGCCCATATTTTCTTGCCCAACTCCGTACATTTTTCTCCAAACTGTTCCATAACCCATTATTGAAATCATGGTTTTGTGGACAGCAATTAGTAAAGTAGAAACACTCATCCATTGCTTTCACACTCCATTTCATATCAGCGGCAGGAACCAAGTGTCCCTTATCCCAGCCTGTATTGTTATAATCATAATAATTCGGCTGCTTCCCCTTGTAATTAGGATCTTGCACAAAATTCCTTCCATTTCTTGATGTAACATCTCCGTCAGCCTCTTCTTTAGTGAGCTCATAAGCAACCCAATCAGGGTTCAAAGTATTGCTGTTGAACGAGACGGTAAAGGAACTATAACGGATGATATTATCAGATTGTACAAAAGAAGGCAATTCATACTTCAAAGGCTCTTCCACCTGGACTGTGATAGGCCTTTGGATTGTATGCGTTTTATTAGCATGGTTGTCTGCATAACGAGTGCTGCAGCAGCTCAATAATGAAACTGTTGCCAATAGCACCATCCAACCTCTTTTAATTAGAAAGCTTGACATACTTCTTCAGTACATTTATATCAATGGCGAAATTAAGATTGGCACCCGAACCATCTAAACCGGCACAAGTAATTCCAATTGCTTCTCCTCTTGAATTGAGAAGAACACCGCCACTACTACCATGGTCTATAGGCACATTGATTTGAAGGAGGTTATCACCCCTTATTTGAGAAATCTCTCCCGATGAAAATGTGTTTTCCAATCCTCTGGGACTACCGATAGCGTAGGCTTTTTCTCCAACTCTTGGAGTTTGCTTGGCTATAGGAATACAATTAAACATCTTTCCTTTACCTTGCACTCTAAAAACAATCAAATCGTCTTCAGAACTCGTGGCTATTACTTCTTCAACTTTGTATGTACTCCCATCTGCCAACTTTATCTGTTCATAACCAACCCCAGTTCCTTGAAACACATGGTAGTTGCTCACGGCAACTCCATCCTTTGAAATGAAAAAGCCCGAGCCTTGATAGTCATTCCAACCGTCAGAAGTGAAAATCATAAACACTGCACTGTTATACATGTCAAACAAATCAGCACCGCTCATTTCACCATTTTTCGAGTTGACAGTCTGGATTGTACCCGAACGTCTCCTATCATTTGAAGACCTTCTCGGAGAACTAGGAGTTTCCCTTCTGCTTATCTGTCGATTTGAGTTTTGACTACCAGGACCTCTTCCTGCTTTTCTTTCACAGGAACAGCAGAGTAGTAACACAGATAATATGATGACTAATCCTCGTCTCATCCCTCCAATAACTATTTTGGATTATCTCTATTGATCAACCCAGGTTTTGGTAGAATCCTAATCAAGAACCTCTGATTATCTTCATTTATGGCTTCTCTGGGTTTCCCCTCCATACAACCAGCTCCCGCAATTACCACCTCACATGGAAGGTCATAGAATCTTAAGTTTGTCTCTCTTTGGTTAGGGAACCAAAACTTAAACAAAGACAGCGCTCTTTTATAACTCAATTCATTGTTAAGTGTATAATTGTCCGATGAAGCCTGCCCCTCAATAATGAGCAAATATGAAGCATCAGGTGTACTCTTTACAAATGACTCCAAAGAGTCTCTCAGCAAATCTCTTACTGCATACAGTTCCTGCTTTGTAACATCTGAAATATCACTAAAATTCGCACTGCCTTTCTCGAACTTCACTCTTGTCCGTAAAACATGTGTTTTATACTCATTGTTATATTCAAAGAAGATCGTATCGATATTCTTAATCGAATTTTCAAGTTCAGTTATCTTTGCCAATTGAGCCTCAGTAGCTGCTTTGTCTCCTTCTGCCTTAGTCTTTGCTTTTTCCAACTCAACCATTTTGTTATGCAACAAAATGATAGTTAGTGCAAACAGCAAAAGCATGACAAAGAACAGGCTAGTCATCAAATCAGAATAGCTTGTCCAGAAAAACGATTCTTTCTTGTTCTTCGCCATTACATTACGCCAATTAAAGATAACACTTTCAAAGTGAGGTAGGCCAAGCAAGTAATTCCAACAATACTGCCACTGATTATCATCAACCATTTCGCCCATCCGGGGAAATAAACTCTTCCGCTTCCTCCGCTTCCTCCTTCGGCTTTTGCTTTGGCCAACTCGCGAATACTTGCAGTCAAATCATCAATCTTTCTGTTTTGTTCTCTCGTAGCCTTTTCAAAATTGGCAACAGAGTCTTTTATAGGGGCAAGCTTCTTCAACTCATCAGATATATAATCTAACTGAGTTACTTTTTCTTTCAGCTTGGCCTGAAGATCCTGCTGCTGCGTTTCAATAGCCTTTTCCAACGCTTGCCGCTGCTGCTCGTTATGAGTAGCTAATTCCGTATAACTCTTGGCCGTGCTTTCCTTGAATTTCACCACAGAGTCTTTTAGGTTCGCATCAGCTTCTCCAATAGAACTAGATATTACACCCTTCATCGCTTCAAGATTGCTACGCTCATCCTTGAAGTATTGCCCCATCTCCTCAATAGCTCGAACTCTGTCATCCGCATTGCCCATTTTTGTGCTCAACATATCTATCTTGGCGATGAATGCGTCCAAAGAAGTGATATACTCAGCAAACTTACCCAACTCGTCCGAACAGTTCTTAAGCTTTTCATATACCTGAATATTGGCACTTGCAAATTGTACCACATTCAAGCCCTTAAGAGTTTGAAGCATACCAGTCATGCCAGCAATAGCCTGATTGATGTCCTTCAACGTGGCATTCAACTTGATCGTGTTTTCTGCAAAGGAAGCATTTGATTCTCTGATATTATCAGTAATCTTTCCAATTTCGGCATCAACACCTGTTTTAAGCTTAGGTAACAACTCTTGCTGCAACCAACTCAAAAAGCCTTGTTTGCCCTGTTCAACTTCAACCTTGGCTGCTTTTGTTTTCCATGAACCAATTGTGGTTAATACAATACCAACAAAACTGGCCACCATAGCAAGAGCAATGCCACCAAGAACAGCTTCAATGCCTTCAGCTCCAGTAGAAACAGAATTGCTTGCATCATCACTCACTTTCAATAATTGCTTCAAACCACCATTGAGCCAAAGATAACCCACGCCAACAATTACTCCTGACATGGTTCCTGCAAGTCCAGCATACAAAGGCATGGGTAACTGCGCTTGAATTTCATCCTCTAAAGCATCGCAGTTTCTGTCTACGATATCCTTCATCAAATGGTAATCGATCGAATTGCCCTTGTTCTTTTCCAAATACACATTGATGGATTCAATGATAACTTTTAATGCGGGATTGGTAATAAAATGCTTCTTGTTCTGTGCATCCAGTTCCTTGTTTGCGGCATCGATTTTTCTATTCAGTTCCACAATTTCAAGGTTTACTCTAGTCAATTCTGAAGCGGTTTCTTCAGATGAGAAGATATCAGAAAAATGTCTGGAAGTAGTCTCTAAGGTAGACTGTTCCTTTTCTTTCTTCTTTTTCTCAGCAATAAGACTTTTCAGTCTCTGGTTTGCATCTTGTGTTGCTTTTAACACAATTTGATTATAGCCCCCAGTGTTGACTATTGCCCAATCTTTTTCGAAATCTTCATCAAACACACGTTTGAAATCTTCCAAACGGCGTTTGGTTCGCAAATAGACTGAAATCTGAAAAACTAAAATGACGGCAATAATAATGCCTATTATAACCCAATGCATATCACTCGAATTTAACTTTTGCTTTTTCTTTAATTGTCCATTCGTCATTAATACGGCAAGCCCTTCCTGGTTCAATGGTTTTCACTATAGTAGAAGTGTTCATTCCAGGATTTTCAATAGCACAGCCATTTTCAAGATGCCCTTGCTCTTCAATTACTTTTCTGTATACTTTTTCATATACAGTAAATTTTGCTTCGTTCTCATTCTCTGGTTTGACCTCTAATACATAAATGGTGTTATCTTGCGGAATGGTTGTTACCGAAATAAAACAAGGCTTATTCTCGTGGACACAAGAAGCATACAAAACACCAACATTTGATTTACCCCCTCCCTCAACGGGTTTTGTGGATTCCGCGTTTACCTGTGTATTCTCCTTGTATTGCTTCACTTGAATTCCTTCCAAAGCTTTATCTACTTTTTGCTGAACTATTTTTTCGATTTCAGCTTTTGAAAGAGAATAATCCGAATGGTCATGACTGGATAAATGACGTGAAATCTCATCATCTTCTAACACCATAGTTTTTATAGCTTTGCGAATCCGACCATTTCGTTCATTGATGGACTCCTTGATTATATCTTTAATATCATCTTCTGAATTTCTCGTTGCAAGATAAATCCAAACTATAGCAATCAGTAAGAGAAGGCTAAGAAAGCCAACTATCAATGCAATGATTAGACCGTTCTTTATGGTAAAAAACGACCCTGAAAACAGGGATAACAATACTATCTGTACCATAATCAATTCTCCCTTAATTTACTGATTTCTCTTGCCAATTCGTTAAGCAATCCAATGAAAGGATAGAAGAATAAAGTCTCGTCAATTGAGTCTTGCGCATTCATATTGGTAAGCTCTTGTTTCTTTCTATCAATACCTTCTTTAAGATACTCGTTGACCTTATCTTTTGTAAACAATTCATCAATAAGGTTTTCAACAGATGCATCTACATCAAACTTATCACGATAATAATCATTTCTATTCAAGTCTTTTGCAAAAGCAACAAAACGAAGTACTTCATTTACGATTTGTCCTTTTGTGGTTTCATCTATGCCAGAAAGCGTCTTATGCTCAATAGATGTACTATCGTCACAACCCAACAGATCAAACTTGATGTCTTCTCTTAGTTCCGCAGCCTGAGCTTCAGTACTTAATATACCACCTTTACATGTGGCTTTTTTCGGCTGGTTTTCAAGAATGACATCAATGGCCACCGCATTGCCTCCATAAACCTTACTAAAAATCCGTCCAAAGAAATCTGCAAGCGTTTTGTCATAAGGTGATAGAACGGCCAATGTCCTAGAGCCATTACCGCTGAAAGCAATTGTCGATGGTACTTGCAAGCCTTTGGCTTTCATCGTGCATGCTACATGATATACAATAGATGCATAAAACAGCACGAATACATACTTCAATTGCTTGTTGTCAGATAATTTCTGCAAGAAGTTCAACGAGTTCACATTCAAATTGGTCACTTGCTTATTCCCCGCCAACGAGAAGAAGAAGGCAATTATATCAGATGATTTCTTTTTATCAAGAATACCAGCAAACGCCTTGTCCAGATCCACCAAATTATTGGTGCGAAGGATGCTCTGGATTTCTTCTTGATACAGTTTGACAAAACCATTGTTGTCAGCATCCCAGTTGTAGCCGTCGCCAAAGACTGCATTTGAAGCAAACCTGAATGACGTTAACATCATTGGGATGTTATTCTCAACAGCGTAAATGTCCGTTGTTTCTCCTCCAACATCAATAGTAATCGCATTGGATCTTGCGCCTTGTTTATTCCTATAGTAATAGTAAGGTGCGATGGATTCTGACATGGGGGTTACATTAATGGCAGCATTAGTGCCAAAATACTTCTCATATAAGCTGTCCCAAATGGTTCGCAGTTGATTTTTCTGTGCTTCCGTCATGCTTGCCGGATAGAACCAAACAACCTTTGTATTCGACAATCTGCCTCCATTGAGAAGGACTTTGTTGCGCATCATAAAGATCAGATTCTCAATAAACAGTTTTATCCTGTCTCTTTGTGTTGACGACCATTTCAAATCCGTTCTCACAACATTGTACGGAGGTATCACATCCTTTTCGTATTTGAACGGAATGTTGCCACTGGCCAGAGCATAAACCGACTTATTATAGTCTATGTCTTTATGCTCAGCAAATGCAGTTCTTATCGGGAACTCATATTCTTTTCCTTCTGCAATAATCTGAGGCACAAAATTATTGTCAAACGAGTCACGCACATCCCTGTCTGTTCTATAATCAACATGCAGTCTTTGCATCTGGCACTCGTTTTCCGTGATGTCAAATGACTTTGAAGGATTGCCATCAACACTATATTCGATATAGGTGTTGGTAGTTCCAAAGTCAACCGCAAAAGTATAAGCGGCTTGCCCACTTTCAGGCTTGAACTTGGGTACGATTACCGCCTGGCAACCACGCACATTAACGACAATCCTATCGAAATCTTCATGTTCAAGCACATAAGTTTCAACACTGCAGTTTTCGCGGCATTCTCTACGCATTACCCTGTCAACCTCCACACTGGCATTTCCTTTGAAGAAGCCCAAGACAACATCGTTGTTTGTTTTGTCAAACAAAGCAACTCTAAAATGCGATAACGCTTCCTCTTGGCATCTAACAAGCGGGAAGACGCCAAGTCCAAAGCTTTTTTCGATGATCCCTCCCTTATTTTGGCTATTATTGCCCGCTGTGTTTTCGTAGTAATTCCTTTGGTATTCTACTATTCCTTTCTTGATAGGAATACGTAATACAACCTCTACGCCAGTGGCCAATCTCTTCATCTCAAACATTTTCTTTTGCTTACCTCCTTCAGTATCCACCATACCCTTCAAATCATTTACGGTAAAATAATCAAAGAAAGCCTTTGTAAGCGGGAGAAGAAAACAGCTTGGTCCATTACCCTCAATGCCACCATCGAAAAATGCCTCATTATTCATTTCGTATGGCATCTTCACAACAGTATCCGACAAGAAGTCGCTAATAGTTAGATATGGGAATTTGGAACCTTCGAAAGGAAGTACTCTGTCTTGCAAGGCTTTTTCATCATAATATGGTGCCTTATTCTGTGTCCCCCAAGGTGATTGTGTGTAAAGCTTGTTGGCATATTCGTTTCCGCTCTCAATAGGAAGGACTAACGGCTTTACTGCTCCTTGATATACCGTTGAACTAATTTCAAAATCACTTCTCGGTTTAATATCTGGCCTCTTGTGGAAATGATACCCCAATATCTCGACATAATCATTACCTAAATTGAGTTTTTCGTAATCATTGACGCTGACAGAAGACTGTTTTAATATAGCATCTTTCAACTCCTGACGAAGCAGTTTGTGACATTCGTCAAGATAAGAATTAACCTCGGGGAAGAGGCTTGCAAATTGAGGCACTGACTTCTGGAATGCATACATGTATTTGATAAACTCATCATCCCTATTATAAAGAGGTTGGAACCCTTTGTCAAACGGCATGTCTTGCCCAAAATGAATATGGGGCGAGACATAAGACAAGTCGTCACCTTTCTTGTTTTGTTCATTGGCAACGCTAAAGAACAAAGTGACTGGTGAAGTCGCGCCTATGATATTCATTTGCATTGGGCGGTCAGGACCAATATAGTTCAATATGTACAAACGATTAAGTTTGTCAAAATGGAACGAGTCGGAGTCTCTGTTGATGAATTTTTCAAGAGTCCTGCCCATGACCGGCTGGCTTTGAATCATGTTGGCCAAATCGGTTGTCTTGTCCCAAACGATAATCTCAACCTTGTCTCTAAGCTTGTCATAGTTGAAGAAGATTTCAGCCACGTCCAATGTGTCTGAAACAATTTTTTGATACATGTTAGCCGCGCCTTTCAAATCCTTTGCAACATTGGCAAAGGCTGTCCTAGCCAAATCCATTCTGGCAAAAGGAGAGGGGATGGAAGTAGGAGCAACGGTTGTTGCTTCATTTGAACTTTCAATGATTGAAATACGGTTTTCATCATACATTACGGAATCGTCCCAGTTTTTTAAACTACCCGAAAGATCCGTGCCGTCTTGTAGTCTGAAAATGATATATTCTTTCTTCTTGTCCATAACTGCCTTAGATTAAAGTGTTAACAAATGATTCTGTAGCCCGATAAAACAGTTCAATAAAAGCCTCGTTTTTCGACAAGGTCTTAGATATTTTGTTGCTTTGTTTGTTCAATTCATTATCCATCCATGCCCACCTCTTGTATCGATGGCTTCTGCTTGAGCTGGTATCTCTGACGAACTCCAAAGCATCCGTCTTCCTAACATCAAAGCTAAATGGATGGAATTGTCGAGCCTGTTTGCTCTTCATTTCATCCAACCATTGATAATAAGTGTCAAGAAACTCATTAAGAGTGACCATTACTTCAGACTTCATAAACACATCATCGAAATTCTTGTCTTTCTTCCAAGGATAATTGTGTGACCACGGCTGATGTGTATTTTGGTCTGGGAAAACTTCTCTGAGATATTTACGGAACAAGAATAGTTGTGACATCGGCTTCTTAATAAGCGAATTTGTTTCATCAGCCATATCTGCAAATGACATTTCGTTGCATTCGTTTATGGTCTCAACACCACTCGCGCTTATCATCTTACTTGGTTTAATGCCAAACTCTTTATAAGACGTTTGCGGGTTATTCACATCGCGAGTAATGGGAGCATTGGCAAAATCCAATATCGACATGGCAGCAGCCATTTCGACAAAATGGGCTGGATTGGCTTGCTCAGATCCACCTTTATGATGTTCGTACGTAGTCTTTTTGTTGTCTGCGATGTAATACAACACTTCTAATTCCTTATCTAAAGTCTTATAGTAGGATAGAGCCGCCTTTGCTTTGTCAACAAAAGTGTCGGATTTAACTCTACTTTCAGTATCCTCGGTTTTGCTAACCTCGAAGTATGGCATTACTGAAATAGCACCAATAGCGGCTTTGTTAACAAGTGACCAATTGTTCAAAGAAGCATTCTGCATCCTCAGTGTCTTTAACAACAAAGGGAACCCGCTGGCACCAGTGCCACCAAAAATGGAACTTATAATAAAGATCTTATCACCAGAGGCAAAGTTTTGCGCAAAACTTTGGAATATCGGAGCATCCTCAAACTGGTTTAAGACCACGCTTCCAATATTGGGGACTCCCTGAAACCCCACCGTCATATTCATTGACTGAGCATCTTTTGAGAAAAGGGCATCTGTCAAAGCCATGTTGCTCCTCGACATTTCGTCTCTTTGGATGTAGTCTTTAAAGACTTGTGCGCCGTCTTTCAACTGCATACAAAGTCTTCCATTTAAAAGAACCATTGGCGTATTGAAAAAGCGATTTTTGTTTTGCGCATTCGCCTTGGGAGCCTTATCGTTCAACTTAATATAGTTGTCTATAATGCTCTTTGTTTTGGTCAAATCTGCGTTGGCCATATCTCTATCAATAATGATAGGAATAATCGTGTCAGCGTCGCATTTAACACCAGCCGCAAGAAGCATGGTTAGGGATTTGAGCACCCGGCATCCAGTCCCTCCGATGCCAAATATATATAACTTACTCATTTCTATTCCAGTTTTAGGGTTTAACAATTATAAGAAAGGCGAATGCTTACAGTTTCTACTTCCCCACTTGATAATAAAGGAGAAGACAAAGAAGAAAAACAGTGTTATTACGCCGGCAACTACACAGAACGGCAAAAACACCGCCATTCCGTATGGCATAACCATCTGAGCTTGTGTGTATAAATCTACTAACATACTGTCAGCCATAACCCAAGCAGTAATAGAATTTGCTACTGATAAAAGTAGGCCTATCAAAAGCCACCAGAACCACCTGTTCCATCGTGGATGATTGATGACATAATAATACAACACGGCTACAACAATAATTGAAGCAAACATGACAATTCCTATCGGAACATAAAAACCGTTGGTATACATATCATCAGAGAATTGATCTAGGTATACCAAGCCAAACAGTTCATAAAGATTTGCAAAAAAGGCATCCATGGTTTATTAGCGTTTAATTTTAATATTCATAGTAAAATAACTATCCCTTTCATAAGCGGCTGCCGCTCCATTGATGAAATAGGAAATGCCAAAAGTTTTTCTCAACTCTTCCTTATTATCATTGCTGATTCCAGTATCATCAGTTGATGACAATTTGTTAACCCATTCAGGAATGGTTGGTTTTATCTTGATAGAAAAATCAGACGGGAACCCATTAGAAGAGACCACCAACAAATGTGTACAGCCATTTGATTCAATGTTGTTTATCTCATTTGGAGCAAACTGATTTCTAATGTTATTATTAATTGGCTTTATTTCCACTATGTTGAAATCACCATCAATCTCATAATTTGCAGGATTCGTTTTTTCTTCATCACTCATTGGAAAACCATTAAGATTGATAGCTATAGCAAATTGTAAATCATTTGTATTATTAAGTCTTATTGTTGAGGAATCTTTAACCTGATACCTCCCTTTATTGCCCGGTCTGCTTATTGCAGTGTAAAAAGTGTTGGAATAGTCCTTGCCGCTCAAATAATACTGAAAACTATAGCCTGCTAATTTCTCAATGCTGATAATATCCATGAATTTCCTCAAGTTTTTATCAGTACCAATCACGCACATATAATAGGGACGATCACAATCTTTCAACGAAATAGGAGCGTCATTATAATCATAATACGAACCATTGAATTTGGACTCTAGTCTGATAAACAAAACGGATAAATCTGTAATAGAGGAATGCTTGAATTGGTTTTTTGTCTCAACCATTAAATCTTTTAACTTATACTCATTCGATGTTTTTTTGTCTTTATCTTTTATTGAATATATGCAGTCCGAAACTAAAATTGATACCGTACTATCATTAGTTTGTCCAAGAACAAGTTTAATAATATCATTTAGTTTTGTTGTTTGGCGGTCTGCTATGTTTTTATAACCTTTAGTAAAATCCGTATCTAACATTTTAGTAACAACATCAATAGGATCATGATTCTCTACTATTGGTCGGTTTATGATGTTCTTATTCACAAAGTTTAAGCCTATCGTATAATTACTTTTTAAATCAACCACAAGATTCTTTATCGCTGGCTTAAAACCTTTAATATAGCCATCCATGCTTGCCGAGTTCTCAATGAATATATTGATTTTAGGTGTGACCTCAGCAACTTCAGTTTGGCCCAAAACAACCTCTTGTTCAGTGTTCACAACCACGCCTGGTTCATTAGGTTTTTCGTTTGTTCCTCTTCCTTGTCTGGCACAACCAACTTGAATCAGCATTAGTCCCAGCAAAACCAATAAGGTAATTTTCCAATTATGTACTTTTTTCATCGTTTTAACTAATTGTTTGGGTATTTTTTATCTGTTTACACCTATTTATATTAAATGCTGCAAATATATGAATAATAGCTTTTTCCCCGTTCACGTAATAAAAAAAAGTTCAAAATCAATCACAATCAACCAAATACACCATTATCTAAGAAAAGAAGTATTTGTATTGCTACGAACTGACCATCATTAACTTCTTTCTTCTCTTTCCCTCAAAAACAACTCTAAAGTGTATAAATCCTTAATCTTTACTTCACGAGACTTGCTCCCGTAAAAAGGTCCTACAATACCAGCTGCTTCTAATTGGTCAATAATACGACCTGCTCTGTTGTAACCTAATTTCAGTTTGCGTTGAATCATCGAAGTCGAACCTTGTTGGGTCATAACCACTATACGTGCAGCTTCATCAAACAATGGATCGGTTCCTGTGTCATCATTCATCTCAAAGTGCTCGTTGTATTCTAAATCTCGCAAAATATAAGATTCGTAATACCCCTTTTGTGTCCCAATAAAACTCGCCACATTCTCAATCTCTCTGCTTGAAACAATCGCACCATTAACCATGGTCGCTACGCTTCCTGGTAGAAGAGCCATCATTTCCCCACATTCTCCTAATAGGTTGGCTCCAACTGCATCAATTATAGTCCTTGATTCTGAAGCAGTGTTAACCCTAAACGATATACGAGCAGGAATACAAGCTTTCATCTGGGGAGTAAATACATCTGGCGTAAGCCTTGATGTCCCAATAATAGCATGAATGCCTACAGCTTTCCCGGCCTCTAAGATTCTTAACAAAGGCAAGCATGCTTCTTTACCCATTGATGAAACTAACAAAGCATAGTCATCAATAATAAACACAAGATAAGGTAAATAACGATGGCCATCAGTTGGGCGTAATTGACGTGCCTTTTGTTTTTCATTATACTCAATAACATTGCGGCAACCAGCTAACTTTAATAGATTTACCCTCTCATCTAATTCGATAACTAACGCATTTAATGTTCTAACCGCTTCTTTTTCATTGGTCAATACGGCGTCTTTTATGTCTGGTATTTTGGCCAAATAATGTTTGTCTATGCGATTGTAATAATTGAATTCAAGTCCTTTTAAATCAACCAACACAAGCTTCAAGTCTTCTGGAAACTTTTTCAACAGAAGAGAAATGATCATCGTGTGACAAAGTGTTGATTTGCCAGTCCCCATAGAACCTGCAATGAGTACATTAGGCATCCTCGCAAGGTCAAAACAACAAACATCACCTTCCGCGGTCTTTCCGACCACACAAGGCAAAGCATACTCAGCGTTCTGGTATTTGTCAGACCCCAGCAACTCAGCCAAACGAATACTCCCATCCTGTAACTGGCCTTGTTCAGCAAACAAATCTAATTCTGGTAACTTATAGCATGGTATCTCATATTTTCTACCTTCGCTCGTGCCATACATTTCTTTCACATTGAATCCTCCCTGTTCAATCATCAAGACTTCGTCTTTTTTAGCCTCGGTCTTTTCAAGTAAATAATCAGGATTAGCTGGCGTCAACTGTTTTTTGCCATCATCAGCAATGCTAAAGCTCACATCGAAAGAGCTGTCAAACTTGTGCTCTTCAAGTTCATCAGCACTATCTTTTCGTTTCTTGCTAGAAAACAATTTTGAAAACAAACTCATTTTTCTCATTTCTATTAGTTTGACCTTCCCGAAATGTATGTGATCGAATTGCAAAAATAATGATTATTTCTCTATGTACAATTGCTTTCGCTCGTATTTCAATCTCTCTTTTCACCATCATAATAATGATCACTATTTGGACACATTTCCTAATTTAGCCAACAGCCCGTTGACCCATCAAAATCCATCAAAACCTCTATTCACCTTCCAAAAACTAACCCCATATCCCCAAAAAACATGTATCTTTGCCATCGGTTCGCCTCCTAAATAGCAGGGAGCAGCCTCCTAAATAGCAGGGAGCAACTCCGATATTTCTTCGTTAGTTGGTCGATAGTTCTCCGATAGTTGTTCGATATTTATTCGAAATAAAATAGGACAAATAACAAAGATGTAGCGAAAGACTATCAAATATCTTCCGAACCTGTTACCTGCTTGGTACGAAGCAAATACGAGACAAGACACTCATAGCAAACACTTAAATGAGAATGAAACCATGGTAAAAATGAAACCCATAGCCGGCATGCAGATCATAGGCAAGATCCCTACACTTGGAGTGACCAATTACATCAGAAACGGCTCGGTCGTCACGCGCAAGTCCAATTCAGATGGCAGGCGCAGCAACTCCCGCAAGCAGTTCATCCAGCGACAACGCATGCGTCACGCCATGGCGTTGTGGAAAGAACTAGCACACTGTCAACCCATGTTCACCGAGGGAAAGACGCACTACCTCGGCTTTATCTCCTTAGCCAACCGGATGCCTGCTGTGTTCATACCCAAACGCGGCCCTCTGAGCGGTGCCACACTGCTGATGCCCGACATCCCAGTGAGCGGTGGTACACTGCAACCCATCCAACAACAGTTAGGAGAAGTGGATGGTACTCCGGCACTCATCACCAACCTCATAGCCAACAACCAAAGACCTTTTGAGCGGTTTTTGCTGTATACCGCCGAACAACAATTCTATGCTGATAACGATTGCCCCGTTGTGGGTTTTCAGGTACGCG
>JAEEGI010012127.1_pt1 | contig 18470 bp, 10 predicted proteins | sample 8958751 | NCBI WGS metagenome assembly JAEEGI01 (sample SAMN16246545, study PRJNA631951) | gut metagenome | biome: gut microbiome; feature: rumen; material: KS-attached | host: Bos | place: Iran: Karaj | collected 2018-10 | reverse complement strand
TGCGCAGGAGGTCGTTGCAGTTCGCGGACACCACCAAGAAATACAGTTCCCTGCTCACGCTGGACGCCGAATTCGCCAAGCACGACTTCGACGACGAGATGCTCCAGCACCGCGACGTGGACATCAACCTCAAGCCCCTGTACAAGTTCGTCCTCGCCTCCGGCCGGGACGACACGAACTACGCGCTGGAGCACCGGTACGAGAACCCGCTCCTGGACCGCTTCTATTCCGTCCTGCCGCTGCCGGTCACGATCACGGACGACGCCTCGAAGGTGTCCTCGCCTTCGCAGGAAACCCTGGACGCCGTCCTGTATGGCGGGAACGCGGAAGGCGCCGCGCGGGAGTTCCTCCTGGCGCTGGCCGAGCTGGACCAGAAACAGTACAATGCGGCGCAGTCGCATTATGACCGCGCCATCGAGGCGGAAAGCGGCGGGGACCGCTACGACAGCTATTACAAGGCGTTCTACCTGATGAACCGCGCGGTCCTGCGGGCGGAGATGATCGACTTCATCGCCTCCATCGAGTCCAACGTCCAGACGCTCACCATGGACGACAAGGGCAACACCCGCGCCCGCGTCCGCGAGCAGGTCACGAGCCACTACGACTATTCGGAGGCCCTCGCCGACATGGAGCAGGCGGCCGCCATCCAGCCGGCGATGCCGTACATCCAGTTCAACCTGGGCAACCTCTACTGCCTGTCCCAGCAGCTGGTGAACGCCATCGACAGCTACGGGAAGGCGATTTCCCTGTACCCGTACATGGGCGAAGCCTACTTCAACCGCGGGCTCGTCCTCATCTATCTGAAAGACAAGGAGAAAGGCTGCATCGACCTGTCCCGGGCCGGCGAACTCGGCATCGGCGGCGCCTACAACGTGATCTCCCGGTACTGCGAGGAGGAACGGAACTGATGCGCTTCCTGAGCTTTTCCAGCGGCAGCTGCGGCAATTGCTACCTCCTCCTCCACGAGGAAGAGGGCTGCGCCACCTCGGGCGTCCTCATCGACGCGGGCGTCAGCATCCGCCGGATGAAGAAGGTCCTCGAGAGCCAGTCGCTGGACCTGGACTGCTTCCAGAGCGTCCTCGTCACGCACGACCACGGCGACCACATCCGCAACCTCGGCTCCATCTGCAAGCGGCTCTCCAAACCCGTCTACACGACCTCCATCCTGCAGGACGCCCTGGCCTGGCACCCCTTCACGCGGCACGAGATCGGCGCCTGCCGCCGCGACCTCCTGCCGCTCGCCTGGAATCCGGTGGCCGAGGGCATCGAGGTCCAGTACTTCGAAGTCCCGCACGACGCGACGCAGACGGTCGGCTACGCCATCCGCTGCGAAGGACGCCTGTTCGTCCTGATGACGGACCTCGGCCATGTGACCGACGAGGCCCTCGCATGGGCCCGCCAGGCCGATACCGTGGTGGTGGAATCCAATTTCGACGTGGACATGCTCCTCGGGGGCTCCTATCCGCATTACCTGAAGATGCGCATCTGCCAGGGCGCCGGCCACCTCTCGAACGACGCCTGCGGCGACGCCATCCGCGCTTTCATGCACCCCGGCCTGCGGAACCTCTTCCTCTGCCACCTGAGCGGCAACAACAACACCCCCCGCCTCGCCTACGAAAATGCCCGCGCCGTCCTGGAAGAACTGGGGGTCGAACCCGGCACCGTCCATCTCCGCGTGCTGGAGCGCGGCATTCCCTCTCCCCTGCTGCTGTTGTAGGAAGCTTTCCTAAACCATTTCCAGGATCCTCCGCGCCACTTCTTCCGGATGGTCCACGAGCAGCTGCCCGTGATTCATCTTGGGGAAGACTTCGAGGTGGGCCGACGGACAGATCGCTTGCAGATGCCGGGCCTGGGGCCGGGCCACGAACGCTTCGAGCGTGCCGTGCCAGAAATGGATATCGGGGCCGGCTATGGACTCCAGCTTGTTGGTATAGACCGATTTATACCCGTCCAGAACGGCCCGGCCGCCCCCGAAGGGATACACTTTCCGGCATTCGTCCAGCAAGACATCGAAATAGTGCGAATGGAATACCCACCGCCAGAATCCCGTCCAGTGGTAGCATGTCCATACGTTGGCGCACTGGTAGTAGCGGAGCGGGCCTTCCAGCCATCTGGGAAGGGGCAGCAAGGGTGCCGCATCCAGGATGGCATGGTCGATGACGACTTCGTTCAGCTCCAGCACGCGGGAGAGGATCTTCCCGCCCAGGGACAAGCCATAGGCGCAGTCCATGCGGCCTCCCCGGCACGCCTTGACATACGCGATCACCTGCGCCGCCTGGTCGTCGATGGAGGTGAACCGCGTGAAGGTTCCCAGCGTGAAGCCGTCGACCTGCACGGCGATGATGCGGAACCGCTCCTCCAGCAGACCGATCAGCGGGAGAAAAATCTCATACGACACACCCAACCCCGGGATGAGCAGCAAAGAGGGCGCCCCCTCCTTTCCGAATTCCTTGAAATCCATATGGTCAAAGATAGCCATTCATCCCCGGATTCCCAAATGCCGGGCCCTCCCTCCTCCCCACCAAAACGGTCTGGCGCACTTTCGCCATTTCACGAAGCAAAACGCAGCAGACCCCGGTTTGCAAAGTGGGGTCTGGCGCATTTCAGCGCACAGAAGGCGGTTTTTGTTCCAGATCTAATTAGGTGACTACGCTTTTGACCCGTCCTGTTTTTTGTTAATAGTTTTACATCATTCAGTGTAAACCTATTTCAGGACAAGTCATTACATCACTGCGTGGGAAAGCGAAGAAGTCAAAAGTCTGGAAGTCGGGAATACCGTCCACATCGTCGGAAGGCTTCGCGTGAGGCAACGCAGGAAAGTGACCTGCGAGTCTGTAACGGTCCACGACATCATCGCCACCAGGGTTGAAACCCTCTAACCCCATCAATACAATGAAAACGTACGACTACAACGGAACCAAGGTATATCTCCAAAAGGAGGAATACCGCAACAATGGAACGCTTGCTGTCCTCATGTACAAGGAGGATGGTGAGCTCTACGGGTGCATCACGGTGAACCTGAATCACCCTCTGCAATCCGACACTCTTGCCTTCCTGGATGAGAACAACATGCCTGGAATAGGCAAATGGCTCAGGAAGAAGAAACTCGGAATCTTCATGGGTGTCAAAGCCACCTCTGGTTTCTGCACCTACCCGCTTTACATGCTGTACTAATTTTGGATCTTCTGGGGCTAGGTCTCTTACTCGAAACTGGATTTATCAAAGGATAATTAATATCTTTGTATGCAATAATATACAATTAACTCTTCTTAACTGATAATAAACACCTATTATGAAGCGCTACCTCCTTTCTGTTCTATTTGTTTTGACCACGCTATTCGCTTGTAGTAAAATTAGCACAGATAATTATGCTGATGCAATAATCGGCACGTGGCAATTAAACAAAGGCGTGCATTATACAAACGGGAAACAAGATAAGACTGAAAAGCCAGATTATGATATACGTTATTCATTTGGCGCCAATGGAAGTTTTATTCTCGAAGTAGACGGTGAAATCACGGATTCAGGGACTTATTTCGTTACGGACACCTACCTTACCTTAATTTCCCTTGAATATGGTAGACCTGACCAACAAAGATGTAAAATAAAGTTAACTAAAAACGAATTAATCTTTATTCAACAAAAGAATGACGAAGAGGCTTGGCTTTATTTTACTAGAGTTCACTAACTTTCTCGTTTTTTTCAGACATTAAGGTCATCTTCCAATCGAGGGTGACCTGTTTTTTGAGCAACTAACGCGGTGGTCAATTAATTAACCTTAAAACATCTTTTCTCCTTATTAAATGACCCGTGATGCAGTGTTTTTGGTAGTTATATTACCCAGAAACACTGTATCCGGGTTCTTTTTTTATCTCGTTTACATGTTTTCGGATTGATTAATTACGTGGGAAGGATGTTTCAGGATAAATTAATGAGGCGGATTGCTTGTACAAGTCTAATAAAAGAGACTTACTCCGTTTTTCGGAATCATTTTTTATATTTGTAAATTATAACATTAGCCAATAGCCATGAAAAAAGAATACGAGATTCCATTGACCAAAGTGGTCTACTTGTGGATTGATTATAACATCTTGAGTAGTAATCCTGTCGAGGGGGGCATTGAGGGGATGGATGATGACGAATTCAATTTCTAACTTATGCGGCCACCCATATGAAAAGAATAATAATCAATCTGTCCAAGCTCTTCTCGATTATCATCAGCGTTTTCGGTCTTTTGGTTTCTTGCCAAGAGGAAATTGAGATTCCGGAAGAGTATACGGTCATTGCTCAACATTTTAAGCAAGTCACTTTTGAAGCCATTACAGGTGACGTAACGGGTTCAACGAGGACCATACGTAATGAGGACGGAAGTCTCAGTTGGCTTCCCAATGACGAGATCAACGTCTTCTGTGGGCAGGACATCTCCGGTCGGTTCATTTCGAACAACACCGAGATTGCGGACCGTACGACCTTCACGGGCCATTTCAACGCGGATATTCCGGAAACATCAACACCGGACTACTGGGCCGTGTACCCATATCAGTCAACGAACAGCAGTGATGGCAACAGCGTCACATTGACGGTCCCGTCGATTCAAGTTTCCAGCCCGGGAACATTCGGCGCAGGGATGTTCCCGTCGGTGGCTAAATCCAACAGCACAAGCCTGGCGTTTTATAATGTCTGCGGCAGCATCAAGTTCACTCTGTCCAGAGACGATATCGACATGATCACACTCGTGTCCAATGGCGGAGAACCGCTTGCCGGTTCAGTTCGTGTCACCTTTGGAACTGATGGGAAACCCGTTGCGCAGGCTCTTGAGGGAGTAAGTGAGGTGACCCTCCGCCCCTCCAGTGGCAATTGCTTTGAACAGGGGGAGTATTATTATATGACAGTCCTCCCGGTCACAATGAGCCACGGTTTCACGATGACTTTTCACACCATTGACGGAGAAGAAGGCACGATAGAGAGTTCAAATGTAGTCACCATCAAAAGATCCGCATCCAGTAAACGGGACAATCTGGATAAATATGTCGCAAACTGGCACGATACCGGGTCTGGGCAAGATTTCTCGGAGACAGGTGTGTATCTTGGAATCCTGGCCTTCAACCAAGCATTATACACCTGCCCCGTCAGTCTGCTTACACCAGAATCTCTTTCAACGGTCAATACTTTCATCGACAACCTTCAGATGAAGAACGGTTCGACACTCTACTATGCTGTCGATAATGGACTGTCGAACATGCAACAGGGTGAGAGCCCCATAAGCCTTGCAAGCGCATCGCTCATCACTTTCACTGATGGCCTGGACCAGGGCTCCCTGATGATGAACCCCGACTATAGCACGGAAGACAGATATCTGTCCGCAGTCAGTTCCCGAATACGTAACGGAAACGTATTCGGCCTTCCCTTATCCGCATTCTCCATCGGCATTCGTGGAAACGATGTCCAGAATACGGAAAAGTTCAGAAACAATCTCGTGCAACTCGCTTCCTCTGAAGCAAATGCATATGAGATCTCTGACATGTCCGAACTTAACACTCGTTTTGAGCAGATTGCAAATTCCGTATCCGTCTCGATTGACTACAGCCACGACATAAGCCTCACGATTCCCGGTCTGCCTGACGGAACCAGAGTACGTTTCACCTTCGACAACGTCAGCGACGCATCAAACTCAAACCTCTACATCGAGGGTACCTTCAACCTGCAGACCAGGATGCTTTCGAATGTACAATACAATGGCCTTACTTCCAGGAGTGGTCCATCGGTTGCCGGTACAGTCAATGATATATTCATAAAGTACGACTTCCAAAAGGTACGTCGGAATGACGGTAATGAACTTTCCGGGGACTATATCCAGCAGTGGCAGTATGCTTCGGGTGGCTCGAATTGGCAGAAGAATTCCGAGTTCGACAGCAATACAGATACCGACATTTCTGTCAGCGTCAGTCGAAAATCGGCAATAATCTATCTGGTTCTGGACTGTTCTTCTTCCCTTGGCAGCCAGTTCAGCACGATGAAGCAGTACGCCAAGAACTTTATCTGGAAGCTTTATAATGACTCATATATCGAGACGAGTGTCCAATCGGTCAAATTGAGTGCTTCCGAACTTTCCGTAGAGAAAGGAAAGACGGCAAAGCTTTCAGCGAACATTTATCCGGTAACGGCTCTTGACCGCTCCGTCACTTGGTCGTCTGATAGCCCCAGTGTTGCGACTGTCAGCCCGGAAGGAATTGTTTCGGGCATCTCTGCAGGCTCAACATATATAAGAGTCAGAACGAATGATGGCTCCCGCACTGCCTCATGTATTGTTACTGTGTTTGAACAGCCGGAAGCTTCACAGGGACAGTCTTCTTTCTCCCAGAGCGGACTTTATGTCGGCGTTCTGGCGTTCAATCAGGGACTGTACAGATATCCAATCTGCCGTCTGACGGAAATGAATGTCGAGTCCATTTGTTCCTTCATCGATAACAATCCTATCAGGAATGGATCGCTGGTCTATTATTCAGTTGACGAGGCTATTTCTGAAATTGCAATTCCGGACTATCCTTCTGACCTCGCCAATGCCGCACTTGTAACTTTCACCGACTGCCTCGACCAGGGTTCTTTGATGAAAAGGTCATACACCTCCAACGACCAGTATCTGGCTGCCATCAAGCAGCGCATCGGAAGCGCCAGGGTCGAATCCTTGCCGTTGACGTCATATTCTATCGGCATCAGGGGTAGCGATGTGTCGGATATTTCGGGCTACAAGACCAATCTAGAGAAACTGGCATCGTCGGCAACGAATGCCTATGAAATAACGAACATCAGCAGTCTTCAGAGCAAATTAAATGACATAGCGGACGTGGTCTCCGTTGAGCACACATATACGTATTCATGTAATCTGACAGTCACAATTCCCGGAGTCGGAAACGGAACCAGAGTGAGATTCACTTTCGACAACGTCGGTAATGCGGAAGGCTCCAAGTTGTATATTGAAGGGACCTTCAATCTTGGGACAAGAGCCTTGACGAATATTGTGTATGAAGGCTTCTCGTCAACTCCAAGTTTAACCGTCTCCGGCAGCGTTGACGGAATTTTCGTTACATATCGATTCAGCGGCCTGCAAAAATCCGACAAGTCCGAACTTACCACCGGATACATGAAGGAATGGACATCCGACAATGGCTCTTCAAACTGGCAGGTAAACTCCGAGTTCGATAATAACAATGATGCATCTACAGAAGTTTCGACATCCATTTCCAGGAAGTCTGCCGTTGTATACCTGGTGCTGGATTTCTCCACGTCGATCGGCTCTCAAAGTTCTTCGATGAAGAGTGCGGCAAAGAGTTTCATTAGAAATCTGCAGAAGAAATCTCAAGATCCATTTACGATTACATCCATAGCATTAAATAAGACCTCTCTTTCTCTTAATGAAGGAGAATCCGAACAATTAGTTGTAACGATAATCCCTGAAAATGCTACCGATAAGAGTTTAATCTGGACTTCTTCCGATGAATCCATTGCTACTGTTGATGAGAATGGGAAAGTGACGGCAGTTTCTAAAGGCAAGGCAACAATTACGGCTACAGCTTGTGATGGGAGCGGGAAATCTGCGTCTTGCTCAGTTACGGTTAAGCGTTTAGTCTCCTCTATAACATTAGATAAGACGTCTCTAATTATTCATAATAGTGAGACAGTAAAGCTTATTGCTTCGGTTATACCCGACACAGCAAATAATACTGCTATAACTTGGACAAGTTCAGACCCTTCGGTAGCTTCTGTATCTTCATCAGGCGCAATCACTGGCAAGTCAAGAGGAAAAACAACTATAACTGCAACTGCGAAAGATGATAGTGGCGTCTGGGCCGCCTGTGAGGTGGAAGTCCTACAGTACGTTACGGGGATAAGCATGGACCAAGCATCGCTGTTTCTTTGGGAAGGGACAACGGCATGTATTTCTGTATCTGTTTTGCCAGATGATGCGAGTGACAAGTCGTTGAACTGGATTTCTTCTGATGAATCTGTTGCCACTGTTGATTCAGAAGGGATGGTAACGGCCATCTCTGAAGGCCAGACAACCATTATGGTTGCAGCAAGCGATGGGAGTAGGATAACGCAATCTTGTTGTGTATTTGTTTATTCTATCCAACCCTCCGAGGCCATCGATTTAGGGCTTTCCGTTAGATGGGCATCATGTAACTTAGGGACAATAGAGCAGGGAGGGTACGGAGTTTATATTGCGTGGGGGGAGACATCACCTTATGATGAATCCACCTATAAATGGAGTCCGAATAACGGGTATACTAAGTATTGCACAAACCCGTCTTATGGCCAAGACGGCTTCACAGATGGAAAAACCGTCTTGGATTCGGAGGATGATGTCGTTCATGTGATTCTTGGCGGAAACTGGCGAATGCCTACCATAGCGGAGTGTAAAGAATTAATAGATAATTGCTCCGCGACATGGACAACTCAATATGGAGTCAAAGGGATGTTAATGAAAAGTAAAATCAATGGTAATAGTGTTTTCTTCCCTGCCGGAGGGAACCGCGACCCCATGAACTATGGCCATGACGGCGTAGGTATCGACGGTTATTATTGGTCTTCTTCACTAAAGGACATCTATGATAATGCGCTGGCTATGTACTTCAATTGGGGGACTGCGGATTGTCGGTATTTCAAACGCCATGCAGGACGTTCTGTTCGCCCGATTTTAGATTAGCCTTTATCACAACTGCTGCTAGTATTTAGAAACGATCATCCTCAGGGGTGATCGTTTTTTTTTATTAAAGAAATCGCTATTTGTACCGCCAAATAAACCCTATTGCCATTTTTCGCTTATTTGACAAGGCAGCAGAAAGACATCCTTTGGACACTTTGTAATACTCAGTCGCAGCTTTTAAACTATCCCATTCTCGAATGAACTCACCATCCTCGGTGTATTGCAAAATCGGTTTCTTAGCTCCACCAGAAGCATACTTTAATGGTTTAATACCCTCAGAGGGGTCATCAATAGTCTCCTTGTATCTCCATTGGTATCCATAAGCGGTTTTTGACTTGTTCTGCTGGCAGGCATTTGTTATTGTCGCACTGTCCCCATTAAGATCTTCTGCAGCTGATTTAAGTGAAGGATACTCTTTGATGAACTTCCCATCGAAATCAAACTGAAGAACCGGCTTTGAATACTTCTCCCTAAAAACCCTCTTCCCTTTTTCTCTTTGAGCATCTGATAGTTTGGAAAAACCATGGTTGATCCTTTTCCTGACAGGTTCGATCGAAGATGGTATCTCTTTATAATCATCTCGGTACCGCCACATAAAACCTGCACATTGGCGATACTTTCCATTACAGCACTGTCTTATTCCCGATTCATGGCAATTCAAAGCTTGATGGGCTTCAGTAATACTATCCCATTCCTTTATTAGTCTGCCATCAAGAGCGAACTGAAGGACTTTCGTTTTGTTTGAAGTGATATCCAAATCAATATGAAAAGGAACATCCGGGAAATCCGACTTAAATCTAAAGGTGTATCCTTTAACAATTTGTGCCTTTTTTGCTCTTTTACCCGTTGCGATACCCAAACAACAACTCCACACTGATCCGGCTCGTGAACCAACTGCTTTTGCTGCTGCAGTAGTAGATTCATATTCTGCGACAAAGTCTCCATTTAAGTCATATTGAAGTATAGGCAGTTTATCTGTTCTTGCCTCACTCATATGCTTCCGACCTTCTTCATTTACGACGAAGACTCGCCCACCAGACGTTAGATTATAACCATATTGTGGATTCGTACTTCTATACTCGGCAATATACTTTTGTTCGAGGTCGTTCAATCGGTTACAAAGACCCTCTCTCGTTTCATCTTCAATGCTTTCAATAACCTCGTATGTGTAAGCTTTGTATTTTTTGTATGCCCTCCAAAACGCAACATTTCGCGCTCCTGTTTTCTCGTTTAGATGAGAATACTTACGAGAAACAGGATTGATAGTCTGTCCTATGTAAACTTTCCCATTTGGGAAAGTAAACTTATAGATTATGCCCCTAACCACACAAAAACGATAGAACACTATTGACTAATTATTTGATCAAATACGCCTTGGCACATCTTTGACAGCCCGGCTACAATCTCCGACTCACAAGCAAATCACTTCAAAGTTGCCATCAAGTCGATAATGTCCCTCGCGTCAAGTTGAAACCATTCCCCTCTTAGATGCTTGTCTTCGTATGTCTTGTGAAGAGCAGATTCTATCGCTTTGGCAATTGTCCTGGAAGGAAACTGTTTTGCGCACAACAACTCTATTGTGGGTTTTTCACTCTGAAGGGTTCCCTCTCTATACTCCGGATGATTTGAGATTCCTATCTTGTGATAGCCATTGGTCGTATCAACCATTAAATACACGAAACACGGTTCATTCGTTGTTGATATCTCCTCCTTCGATTCTTTTGTTTCCCATTTTATGCCGATTTCATCCAATGCTTCAGAAAACCGTTTGGCAAATCTTTGAAAGATGATCTGTCCTAGTTCGAGGCTATTTCTTGTATACAGACTAAATGCAAATGGCAAAGCCGCCTTGGATTCAAAGCGTATTGTATCTATCGGAACTTCGATTAACTTGTTCAAATCGGATTGGCTCAATTCGATATCAACAATATAATCATCATCTTCCTTCAAGGGTTTATTCTTGATGATATAGGTCTTCACTTCCGAATCTGCGAATAGGAAAGACACGGTATCTTTCGTCTTTGGCTTAAACTTGTCTCTCCAAACTTTCATTAGCAGATGCGCATTCCCATCATAGTTAAAAGAAACACTTACAAATGCAGCATATCGGAAGTAGTTCGGAATACGATAGGGAGTATTAAATAGTGATGTCCATCGAATTCTCTTTTCTTGAGAAAAAGAATCCGTAAATATTTGGTAGGTGGCATCTAAAGATTCTAAAACTTCGTCAAAAGGTTTAATTGAGAAAAGAAGAGAATCCTTTTTATATAACCCCAATGCATCAATGTAAGCCTTCCCGGTGCAAATAAAGCCAGAAATCGGGGCTAAAATGCGAACGATCTCTTCTGACTTAGAAAGTGGTGTGCTTCCGGGAAGATATACGGTACATACCTCTTCCCCTTTTCCAATGAAAGAATCCCACCGAACACGAGAAGAGAAACGAAAGTGCAATTTCTCAAGATTAAGTCCCTTTCTCTTATCTGGGATTAACCCCTCATTAACAAAGACACTGACCATAAGACTCCATTTTTGCAAAGATAATAAGATTCTCTCTATGCAGATTAATGATCTATTTCATATCTTTGCAAAAGAAATACAGCGTCATTTTGACGCCGGGCCCGTCTGCCCACGGTCAGTTCGAAAGGGTTGACCGTTTTTTTCGAATATCCCATTCTTGGGGATATAATCAAATTATGGATAATCAAGATTAATTGCTAATTCTTTTGTTCTTCTTGTTTATATTGTAATCATACTATTCATCTTTCTTATTATTATAATGCTTTCAATATTTATATATCCAACGATTATTTTTCTATTATTTATTTTGATTTTAAAAATTTAATACATATTTTTGCGACGAAAGCTGATATAAAAAACACAAATATCATTATAAAAATCATAATCATAAAAATACATCTATTATGGATCTAAAAGTTCTTAGCGCTAAAGATTTTAGTCGTGTGCGTTCTAAAGATGAATCTGATAGATTCTCCGTCAGTAAAACTGGACAAATCAGGTTCACAAGTCAAATCACAAAGAAGTACAAACTTCAGGATAATCCATTCATGCTCGTTTCCATTGACACGGATAGTAGTGAGTCGAGAAAAATCTACGTATCTTTCTCCAGTAAAAACACTACTGGCGATGCCTTCCAGTTGTTTTTCCATGAAAGCGCCTCAATTGTATCTTTGTCCGCAATACTCTCTGAAGTCGGAGTGAATTTCAAGAAAAAAAAATATACTGGTGAATTCACTGGCTCAATCCGTCAAAGTGGCGATACATGGTATATATTGACCTTTTCTGAATCCATCAAGAAGAGTAATCGCTAAATTTCAGCAAACACGAAAATTCGACGACCTCTTTGGTCGTCTTTTTTTTTACCTACCAATTACTGAATACTGTTCAATCACTTCTCCTTCCTTGTATATCGCAAAACCTTTCTTCCCATTCTTGAGAACGATTCCACAATACCGACAACCAGGTCTTTTCCCGGCTATCTTTGCTCGCTTTAGGGCTTCTTCAAGACTATGGCAGTAGTAGGTGGTCATATCGGAGGCGAAGATAGCCACGGTTATGGCCAAAGGATGGTACAATGAAAAAGGACCTCCACCGAAGTGAAGGGCAGTAGTTCCTTTATTCTTGAGAGTAAAAAAAGCTCTCTATTCCAACATTAGAGCACGAAAATCGTCAATATCTTCTTGGGGCACGCCAATCTTGAGCAGATACTTTTCGATCCGCTCCTGGTAAGTGCCGCTGTCGGTCTCGCTGAAGACGGTCTTGTAGATGGATTGGAAACTGTAGGCGCTGATGACATGGGCGTATTCGCCCTCGTACATGCTCCAGTCTTCCGGTGAGAAGTAGGTGAGTTCGTAGTCCTTCGCCATGTCGCTCTCGCTCACGCCCAGTACGCCTTCCAGGAGCACCGCCAGCGTGCCTGTGCGGTCGCGGCCGGCGGAGCAGTGGAAATACACGGGCTTGTTCTCCCGCAGACACTGCACCACGAAGCAGAAAGTTTCTTTCACCTTAGGCTTGTTGTCCCGGACCATATGGTTGTACCCGCTCTCGAAGCCCGGCGCGAAGAAGGCGATGTCGTCGCCCATCGGGGACTTGGATGGGACGTCGGATGCTTCCCGGAGGTCCACTTCGGCCATGATGCCCTGGGCTCGGAACTCCGCCTTGCCGACGGCGTTCAAGCGGGAGCCGTGGATGGCGCCGCCGCGATACAGTTTCCGGAAGGCCAATGTCTTGCCGCCGAGGCCCTTCCAGCCGCCTAGGTCGCGCGCGTTGCGCCCATTGGGCTGGAAGTACACCTGGTGCAGCAGGCCCTTGGTCTTGAACGAACCTTCGGCGACGACCTTGCCGTCCGCGGTGGAGGTCACGGTCCATTTGTATTCCTTGCCGGGAACCAGGTTGGTCATATCCTGGCTTGCGGTTCCGGCGGCCAGGTCGTAATCCCGGCTCCAGTTGCCTTCCCAGACATGGAACTTCAGGTTTCCGGCCGATGCGTCGGCAGTCCAGGCAATCGTGTGCGTGGGCGGGATGTCCGCTTCGCCGGGACCGCCGCCGGGATAGCCCAGGACCTTCGTCTCTTCGTTTTGGATGCCTTTATAGGTTACTTCCTCGAGGTATTTCTGGACATAGGGATTAGTAGCAAGAACCATTTCAGGAATGGCTTGAATACGGTCAGCATAATCGCTCCATCCTTCAGCGGTCTTGTATGCATTGACACTTTCGGCGGGCACGTAGATGGGGAATGAATAAAATGATCCCCAAAGGCCGAATTGCTCCATGGAAGGAGGAACCGTAGCCTGAAATATGACAGAAGAAAGCGAGGAACTTCCGATGGCGCCATATCCGATTGATCGAACAGATTCTGGAATTGTAATAGATGACAATTCCACACAGGATAAAGCCCAAGGTCCGATAGCAGTAACACTCTCAGGTATTATTGTATTCTTGCATCCAAGCAGAAGGGTATTTGTAGCTGTCTCAATAATTGCGTTGCAGTTGTTTCTTGAATCGTATTCCAGGTTCTCTGGAGAAACCGAAATGGTTTCATAATCAACGCCGCCCTGGAGAATCTCAAAGCCGCCAGTTCCTAGAGTATAACCCAAAGGCATCTTCCCGTCATAGGAAAAAGCCGCCCCTATGTAAATCGTTTTCAAGTTATCACAATTGCAGAAGAACGGATCTGCACTATCATAACCGTTAGGGTAAGTAATAGAATCCCACCCGTTAAAAATGATGCTTATTGGGCCGTTAAAAGTAACGGACGATAGTGACTTACATGAAGAAAAAGGGAAAGAATAATCAGAACTTTTCAATACGAACGTAGCACCCGGGATAGTAAGGGAAGTAATATTCGTTGATAGGAAAGCAGCACCCCCAATCGTTACTCTTTCGGGAAGGTCGATAGATATCAGCCCTGAACGAGTGAAAGCACCGATGTCAATCGTCTCCACCGAAGAAGGAATATCGATAGATTTCAAAGCACTGCAATCACTAAAGGCATTCTCTCCAATGCAAGTCAATGTGTTCGGAAGTGTCATGGCTACTAAATTGGTACACGAAGCGAACCCATAATATCCAGAATAGGTCGTAGTTGGACGACCGATGTGTCTCAATCCAGTGAAGTATTGCAGTTCATTGAAAGATGTTATCTGAACATTCTTGCCAAAGACATCGCCGATGTCCGTTACAGCGGCCGCCTCCACGTATGACAATTCTCCATCACGATCAGTATCCCAATTCTCAATACAAATCGCTTTTACAACGGGATCGGCAAACACGATGACAGAACTATCCAGCTCTATCTCAAGCGGTGTCATTTTGGCTAATTTGTTCCTCTCAATAGCAATGCTTTTATTGGTAGATTTCTTGAAAAGCCTTCCGTCAGCATCTGTAATTGAGATTGTAAAACCCTTGCTGAATGACATAGGTGGAACAACAAACCAGAATTGTATGCTGTTATCATCTGTCGTACCCAGTTGGACTGGCGTCTCGCAGGAAAGGGTAATCTCTGTTGTCGCATCGGAAGCCATCGTTACGTAAGGCATGCCACCCAGCGGCATGGTTACGGTCGCTTTGCCGGCCAGCTTCTCACCGTTGTTGCCTTTCAAAGAAATAGACGAGACCGAAACGCCTTCACCATATAATTTCAACCTCAAGTATCCTCCGACATTCTTGTACTGGAGGACGTTGTCTTCGGAGACGGAGACCATCGTATTGGCACCAAGACCAAAGGTGTTCTCCGCATAATGCTGTTCAGCAGGAAGAGTCAGGGTAACAACCTCTTCTTCCGTGATCTTGGTTGCGGCTTGATACGGATAAACGGAGACCACGTGTGAGATAGGGTTCCCCGTTACAAATTCCGATTTGTCCACTCGATTGAACCCACCGGCATTGTCACCCGTCTCACCCAGGAACTTATACTCCTGGTTATAGGTGATCTTGTTGAAGATACTGACTCTATCATCTGCTGTCCAACGAAGGAGAAGGTCTTCATTGGCATAAACTCTTGTACCTTCTTCCGCAGGTAGCTCAAAGGACGCATAGAAAACAACATCATCCTGCTGCGGAGTCTTGAAGTCTTCCTCCTGGGCGGAACAGGATGCCACCGTAGCAGCGACGATTCCAAGGTATAATTCAATGCGTTTCATATCGTATTTTTGTATTTTACCAGTCAATATCAGGATCATCCCCACCGCCGATGGGTTCGAGGTTGGACTGAAGAAACGACGTCTCCAAGGATGTTTCGATGAATCTCAAGGATGGGCTCTGGTAGTCCTGCCTTGATTCATTAGATGTGTTGCTTTTCATATGCAGTTAGCGTTGACTTACAAAATTACTGAAAAATCAGAGAAAACACTGAGTCTAAGTAACTAATAATACAACATAAGCTGGATTCTGCTACGTCTGGGAATTTGGAGCACATGGTTTCTCCACATCTTCCCAATCCTATTACATCTTCACTTCCATAAAAAGCGACAAAGCTATCTTGGATTCTTCAGCGAGATTGACGACCTTTGAGAAGCTGGATCTGACCATCTGCATCCAGTACAAGGGTGTGACTGTGGAGTTCGTGTCGTTTTTGACTGCTTTTTTATCCTTTTAAACGGAAGTTCGCCTTCCTTCAGATCAGAGTTAAATAGGGCTAAAACACACTGAAATCACGCCATTTTCACGCCCCAACGACAAAACAAAAAGCACCTACGTTTCCGTAAGTGCTTGATTTAGATCTGTCTGGATGACTGGACTTGAACCAGCGACCTCCTGGTCCCTAACCAGGTGCGCTACCAACTGCGCTACATCCAGAGGTCCTTTTTTCAAAGGGACTGCAAATATCGGTATTCTTTTCCGAAAATGCAAGAAATTATTTCAAAGTTTCCTGTCGGGCCTTCAAGGCGGCCTTCAGGGCGGAGGAGGCTTTCATGCGGCGGATGGGTCCGTTCACGCAGGCGAAGGAGTTCAGGTCCTCCTTCAGTTCGTCGGGGGTGAAGCTGGGATAGAGGCGGGCGAGCTCGCCGGCGAAGAGGGCGAGGCGGTCGCTCACGCCCAGCGGGTAGTCCTCGCCGAAGTAGCGCTCGGACCAGCGGTAGAAGGCCAGGCGGGCGCGGACTTCCTTCTCCACGACGGCCGGGTCGGTGGTGGGAGCGGGGGCGGTGTAGCCGATGCGCTCGCGGCGGGCGGTGCGGACGCCGGTCTTCTTCGCGGCGGCGAGGAGGAGGGCATGGGCCATGCCGGCGGCCTCGGAATCGGCCTCGAAGGCCTCCCGGAGGGCTTTCGCGCGGAAGACGAAGGAGGAGATGGGCGCGGCGTAACCGTCCACGAAGATGTTCGTGAAGATGCGGTCCGGACGGGTCCGAAGGCCCCATTTCCTGTTCGGTTCGGCCAGGTTCCAGTGGAAGACGTCATAGGCGTCGTGGTCGTCGATGCAGCGGCGCATACGCTTGACGCTCACCTCGTTGAAGTCCACGCCCGGGGTGAGGAAGCACACCCATTCCGCCGCGGGAGCGGCGTCCAGGCAGCATTTCCACAGGGGCTGTCCGGCCGGGTCCACGGTCACCGCGGAGACCGGGAAACTGTTCTCGAAATCCGGCACGAGGGCGCGGACGGCCTCGGAGCCGGCGAGGTCCACGACGACGGCGCGGAGACCGGCGTCTTTCTGGAATGCAAGCATGGAGAGGGTCCGGTGGAGCGTGTCCAGGTTCCGGGCGGGAATGACAAAGGTGATCTCGGCCATAAGAGAGGGGTTTTATCCTTGCAAAGATAGCAAAATTGCTTTATTTTTGTGAGCTAATCTTCCTAACGCGCCTGCGCATGCACGACTTTTTCAAGATGATGAGACAGTACGCCTCCCCGTACAAGGGTTACCTGGCCGGGGCGGTGGTCCTGAACATGCTGTCCGCCATCTTCAACATCTTCTCCTTCGCCGTGATCGTCCCGCTGCTGAACATCCTGTTCAAGGTGGACACGGTGGAGTACGCCTTCATCCCCTGGGGAACCGAGGGCATGAAATTCAAGGACATCCTCGTGAACAACGCCTACTGGCTCGTTTCCGATTTCTCCGCGGCCCATGGCGCCGTGACGGCGCTGCTCCTGCTGTGCCTCGTGATGATCTTCTTCACGGCCCTCAAGACCTCCTGCTACTTCGGGTCCGCGGCCGTGATGATCCCCATCCGCACCGGCATCGTCAAGGACATCCGGAACCGCATCTACAACAAGATCCTCGCCCTCCCCATCGGCTTCTTCTCGCAGGAGCGCAAGGGCGACATCATCGCCCGGATGAGCGGCGACGTGAACGAGGTGGAGAACTCCATCACCGCTTCCATCGAAATGCTCATCAAGGACCCGATCCTGATCCTGTTCTACTTCGGCATCCTCATCTTCCTGAGTCCGGAGATGATGCTGGTGATGCTCACCTTCGTGCCGGCCTTCATCTGGATCATGGGCGTGATCGGCAAGCAGCTCAAGCGGCAGTCCCTGGAGGCCCAGACCCTCTGGAGCGACACGATGTCCCAGGTGGAGGAAACGCTCGGCGGCCTGCGCATCGTCAAGGCCTTCAACGCCGAGAGGAAGATGTCCGCCCGCTTCGACTCGGTCACCGACCGGATGCGGCGGAAGGTGAACCGGGTGAACACCCGGCAGGCATCGGCCCATCCCGTGAGCGAGTTCCTCGGGACGGTGATGATCATGGCGGTCCTCGCCTTCGGCGGCTACCTGATCATCCGGGGGAAGGGCCTGTTCGGCGGCAACTTCATGGACGCCTCCCAGTTCATCTTCTTCATGATCATCCTCTACTCCGTGATCGAGCCCATCAAGGAACTCTCCCGCGCCACCTACGGCATCCCGAAGGGGCTCGCGTCGATGGAGCGCATCAACCGCATCCTGGAAGCCGAGAACCCCATCACGGAGAAAGAGAATCCGCTGGAAATCAAGGAGTTCAAGGACAAGATCGCCTTCGAGGGCGTCACCTTCTCCTATGAGAGCGGCCGGCAGATCCTGCGGGGCGTGGACCTCGAGATCCCGCGCGGCAAGATGGTCGCCATCGTGGGCGAGTCCGGCGCCGGCAAGTCCACGCTCGTGGACCTCATCCCCCGGTTCTACGACGCCGACGGCGGCCGCATCACCATCGACGGAAAGGATGTCAAGGACCTGAGGATCAAGGACCTCCGCGCCCTGATGGGCAATGTGAACCAGGACCCGATCCTGTTCAACGACACCATCTTCAACAACATCGCCTTCGGCGTGGAAGGGGCCACCCGGG
>JAEEGI010012125.1_pt1 | contig 18471 bp, 18 predicted proteins | sample 8958751 | NCBI WGS metagenome assembly JAEEGI01 (sample SAMN16246545, study PRJNA631951) | gut metagenome | biome: gut microbiome; feature: rumen; material: KS-attached | host: Bos | place: Iran: Karaj | collected 2018-10 | reverse complement strand
ACTTCCAGCATATCGGTCTGGTCGTGAGCGTGAGTCCGCTCAGGATTATCCATGCGTCCTCTGCGGTTGGATGCGTCACGACAGACACGAAGCTGGGCAAATGGTCCTACTGGGGCTGGCTGAAGGATGTAGCCAAAGGCACGGTTATTCCTAAAGAACCCGACGATGATCATGGAGGAGATGAGGAACCTATGACCGAAACGCAGTATGCTACCGTAATTGCCGATTCTGGTTCAACAGTGAATATGCGCACCAAGGCAAAAACCAGCGCAGCGTTGGTGGAACGTGTCCCTATCGGGGCACGGGTAGAGCTGTTGGGAACTGTTGGCTCTTGGACAAAGGTGAAGTTCGGTTCCCGAATCGGGTATATGATGACAAAGTTCCTGACTGCCGAAGAGGTTCTGGAACCTGATGAGGATCTTTCTCTGGAGGAACGTGTTACTCGCCTCGAACGGAGAGTCGCCCAGCTCGAAGCAAAAGACGGTGCTGTAGGCTGACCGTTGCCCTGTGGAGCATATGCTCTGCAGGGCGCTTTTTTGCGTTTTGGAGAAATAACAGCTTTTATTTTTCACATCTAATCCTGTTTTTTTACTTCGATGCGGACTACCATATGATCACGGTCAGGGAATGACCGGAATGATTGAAGGAGGTTTGGAACGATGTATGTTAATGGACGTGGCCCGATGAGCAGAGGCTTTGGCCCCATGGGAGGCCCGATGCATCATCGTCCTATGGGCTTCCGTCCCATGGGCATGTGGCATCGTCCGATGGGCTTTTTCCCGATGGGCGGGCTCTTTATCCTTCCTGCTCTTATGTTCGGCGGCTGGATTGCGATCGCCGTTGTGGGAGGAATCATGAGCCTGATTGGCACCTTGATCGGAGGAATCTTCTCAGGGCTGTCTTACCTGGCTTCGGGTGTTTTTTCTGGCAATGGCCTGGTAATCGGTATTGTAATCGGTCTTGTTGCCTTCTACTGTTTCCGCAACCGGAAGAGCACGAAAAGCACTGGAGAGGTTGAGTAAATGAAAGACAAAGCATTGTGGTGTTTGGGCCTTGTGCTTGGTGCAGGAGTGATTGTTACAGATCGCTTCCTGCATCTGCTTCCTGACTGGCTGGCAATTGTGCTGTTCGTGATTGCTTGGGTATTGATTGTTGCAGGCATCTGGAAAGAGAGAGCGAAGAAGTTATGACCAAGGATAGGATTTGGCTAATCAGTGCGATTGTATGTTTTCTGGCCGCTGTAGTTTCGCTGGCTGGATCCGCTATCGGCATGTCGGACACTCTGGTGAGAATATTTGGTGTAGTGAATATCATTTCACTGGTGATTGTGGTTTACAGGACAGTACAGAACAAAAGATAAAAGTCATGATAGAGTACCCGTAATAACGGAAACGGGGACAGGCTTTCAGATATAGGCAAGCGGGCAGGAAATCTCCTGCCCCTTGCCGTATATGAACTGAGAAAGGAGTCCGCCATGAAAAAGTTCTTCAGTCGCGAAAGTATCCTGCCGGATCGCACCAATCATTATGATGAAAGCGGGCATAAGGTAGGCTACAGCAGAAAGACGTTACTGGGATATACCAACCATTACGACGAAAATGGGCACAAGGTCGGATACAGCCGTGAAGGCCTGTTCGGAACAGTCCATTATGATGAAAATGGTCGTAAGGTAGGTCATTCCTATCAAGGACTCCTGGGATACGATAACCATTACGACAACCATGGCCATAAAGTGGGCTACAGCTACGATTCCCTGCTTGGTAAGAAGACCCGCATTAAGAAATAAAGAGATCAGAGGAGACAAGTAATATGATTTGCCCTTTTTGCGGCAGTGAGATGGAGAGAGGCATTCTGTCAGGAGATGGAAGAAGCCCGGTAGTCTGGAAACAGGGAGATAAGAAAACAAGCACCATAGATAAGATTGTAGGCATCGGAACGGTGACCGCTGCAAAGCGAACTCTTGCCTCTTTTACCATCGAATCATTCTTCTGCCGCGAATGCCAGAAGATGATATTCGATACAGACGTAACAAAATAATCATTACCGCTTCATCCATGCTGCGATCAACCAGTCCCTTGTCATACAGCTTTCTGCAGTCCACATCCGCCGCTTTCCGTTCGATTCCATTGGTCGACGCCCATTGGCTTACGCTAAACGTATACAGTCCTTCGCTGATCATTTTCCGTATCCGCCCGGGGATTTCCCAGTTCCCGGCATGCCGGGTTGTTTTCATTTGATTTAAAGAAAGAGAACGGGGAGGCCGCAAAAGCTATTGCGTCCTCCCCTCACTTACTGACCTGGAAAAACAGGGGTGTCATACTCCGCTGTACGCTGAAAATCCTCCGTCGATCGGAATCGTGACGCCAGTGATGAAACTGGCGGCGTCATTGTTCAGCAGAAACAGAACGGCTCCGCTTAGTTCTTTTTCGCTGTCGCCGAACCGTCCCATAGGCGTGGCCGCCAGGATCTTGCCCGTGCGCGCTGTGGGCGTACCGTCCGGGTTGAAGAGCAGCGCAGCGTTCTGCTTCGTGGAGAAGAAGCCCGGGGCGATGGCGTTGACCCGGATACCCGCCTTGCTGAAGTGCACCGCAAGCCACTGGGTAAAATTGGTGACGGCGGCCTTCGCTCCGGAGTATGCGGGAATCTTCGTCAGGGGGCAGTATGCGTTCATGGAGCTGATGTTCAGGATATTGCATCCTTCACGCCCGACCATTTGCCGCGCAAACGCCTGCGTGGGCAGCAGCGTGCCGATGAAGTTCAGGTTAAACACAAATTCAACACCGCTTTTTTCCAGATCGAAGAAGGACTTCGTTTCACCGTCAATATCCCCCTCCTCGTAATATTCCTTATCGGTAGTAGCCCGGGGATTGTTTCCGCCCGCGCCGTTCAGCAGGATATCGCAGGGGCCGAAATCGGCCATTACCTGGTCGGCCACGGCGTAGCAGATATCCTTGTCCAGCACATTGCAGCTGTAGGCTTTAGCGATGCCGCCCTCGGCAACGATTTCCTCCGCAAACTTGTTGGCGGCATCAAAGTTCAGATCCAGCAGGGCAACCTTCGCACCGCCCCGTGCCAGCACCTTGGCAAAGAAGGAGCACAGGACGCCGCCCGCGCCGGTAACGACGGCCACCTTGCCCGTCAGATCGGTATTCAGCACATTCTTCTGCATTTTCTTATTTCCCTTTCTGCTCTTTGTCGATTGCTTCCCACAGGCCGTTGATATAGGCGGCGCCCAGCGCCCTGTCATACAGACCGTATCCCGGGCGGCCCTCTTCGTCCCAGATCATACGCCCGTGGTCCGGACGGATGTAGGTGTCCGGGCAGGTGTCGTAGATCGCCCTGACGATTTCATACAGGTCCAGATCCCCGGTGCTGCTCAGATGGGCAGCTTCCCGGAAATGATGGTGCCCCAGGTATTTCACGTTGCGGACATGCATGGCCCCGATGCGGTTCATCCCGCCGAAGTGGCGGATGGTGGCCGGAATGTCGTTGTCCGGATTGGATCCCAGGGAACCGGTGCACAGGCAGAGCGTGTTCGCCGGGCTGTCGTGCAGCTGCACCATTTTGTCAAAATCGTCCTGGCTGTGAGTGATGCGGGGCAGGCCGAAGATCGGCCAGGCGGGATCGTCCGGGTGGCACGCCATGCGCACGCCGACTTCCTCGCACACCGGAATCACCGCATCCAGGAAGTATTTGAAATTCTTCCGCAGATCGTCCGGTCCGATATTTTCGTATTGCTTCAGAGTCGTCTCCAGCAGTGCCAGGCGTTCCGGCTCCCATCCGGGCAGGGTGAAGCCCTTGCTGTCCTCGGCGGTTTTGCGCACGATTTCCAGCGGGCCCATTTCGCCCAGGTCCCTCTCGTCAAAGTACAGGCTGTTGCTGCCGTCTTCCGGAATCACCCGCGCCAGATCCGTCCGCAGCCAGTCGAACACCGGCATGAAGTTATAGATAATCACTTTCACGCCGTGCTTCGCCAGCATCCGGATGGTGCTGATGTAGTTCGCGATGTACTCTTCCCGGCTGGGCAGGCCCATTTTGATGTCCTCGTGGACGTTGACGGACTCGATGACCTCGATCTCCAGCCCGGCGTCGTTCACTTCCTTTTTGAGCGCCGCGAATTCCTCCTCGGGCCAGTCCACGCCCGCGGGCTTATCCAGCAGGCCCATCAGGCCCGTCATACCGGGAATCTGTTTCACGTATTTCAGCGGAATCGGGTCGATCGCGCTGCCGTACCAGCGGAAAGTCATTTTCATAATCGTGTCCTCCTTTTAGTTCTGATATCAGTATACCACAAAACCGTACACATCGTTCACACCCAGCGCCGCGCGGATCGTCAGCACACCGTCCGCCCACTCATACGGCCAGTCCTCGGCATGCACCGCGCTTTCCTCCCGGATCTTTTCCGTTTCCGCCGGGGTCAGCGTTTCCGGCGAGCCCATGGCTTCCCAGATCCGGAGGGGATTCCCGTGCGTTTCATCGATCCGTTTCACCGTCACCGACGCCGGTTTCTCCGGCATCTCGATCCGGATCACCGCTTCCTCCGCGGGCAGGTCCAGGTTCTTCATCTTCTGCCGGAACAGCACAACGTGCGTTTCCCGCCCGTCCGTAAAGGCCGCCGCCCCGATCTCCCCGTCCGGCGCTTCCCCGCCCAGGTCGATCCGGGTATCCGGCGCGTCCGCCAGCAGCTTCATCGCGTAGTATACCGGCTTGGGGATCCCGTGCTGGCTCAGCATGCCGAACCCGCCGTGGAATTCCTGCGGGAAGGGATGCAACTCCTCAAACACGTCGCTGAAGCACCAGATGGAGGATCCGCTGACATCCTCCGCCACCGCCAGCGCCATTTTCACGTCGTACGCCGCCACCTTCCGCGTGTCGTTGGTATAGGCGGAGAAGATGGCGTTTTCGTTCCATTCCGTGTAGAACAGCGGCTTCCCGCCCGCCTGTTCCCGCGCCCGCGCGGCGTTTTTCCGGAACAGGTCGTCCGGCAGCTCCTGCGTTTCCGATTTGTCCGGCGTCACCGCGCGGTATCCGGCCAGGAAGGTCTTCTCCGGCGTATGCTTCAGCGCCTCCGCCGCGGCCCGCAGGTGCGCCTGCCAGGCTTCAAACCCGCCGGTCTGCCCTTCCTCGCCGCCCTGGTCCTCCACCCCGCCGAGGGGATCGCCCGCGTACTGGTGGGTCGATACGAAATCCACCGGAACGCCGTTCCCGGCGCAGTAGGCCAGGAAACTGCTGATCCATTTGCTCCCGCTGGAGGAAGGCCCGCCCACGCGGATCTCCGGATCGATATCCTTGATTGCCCGGGCGGTCTCCGCGTAGAACCGGAAGTACTCTTCCCGGCTCCCGTTCCAGAAGATATAGGGCAGGTCCGGCTCGTTCCATACCTCGAAATACCAGCCGCGGACTTCCTCTTCGCCGTACCGTTTCCGCAGGAACCGGATAAACGCCTGTATATATTCCCGCCAGGCCGCGTAATCCGCCGGCGGCACGATGTTCGGCCGGTAGAAGAATCCGCCCTTCAGCGGCCTTCCCTCCTCCTTCAGCGCCAGCTTCTCCGGCATGAACGACAGCTCCACGAAGGGCTTCATCCCCGCCGCCAGCACGTTGTCGTATGCCAGCGCGCAGGCGTTGAAGTTGTATTCCGTGAACTGCTCCGCGCCTTCGATGTCCATCTGCATGGACAGGTCGTTGCACGTCCGCATGTCGTCGCAGAAAATCCCGTGGAAGCGCACACGCCCGATTCCCAGCGTGTCGTGGATGAATTTCAGCTGCTCCGTGTAGTCCGTCCGCAGCGCCAGCAGCGCGTGCCCGGACCCGACGCAGAACTGCCAGTGTTTTTTATGCGGGAAACGCTTTGCGTCCCTTCTGATCCGGAATTCCATATAACCCTCCTATCTGAGCATTTCCTTCAGTCTACCGTAGTATTCCGCCTCTTCCTCCGGGCCGTATTTTCCGGCCAGGAACAGCGGGAGGATTGTCTCGCTGAACCGTTTCCAGGAAGCGGCCTCGCTGCCGGGCATGATGGGATAGAACAGGGCGCCGGCTTCATGCGCTGAAACGCCGTCGCTGTCGGTATCCCCGATCATCAGCGCCTTCACGCCCTTTCCGCACCGGGCCATGGCCTTCTGCAGCTGCGCCGTCTTGCTCCCGTCCTCCTGGCTCATCAGATAGTCCACGAACGGGGTCAGCCCGCCGGCCGCCCAGTCTTTTTCCAGGCCAGCCTTCGCCGCTGAAGATACCACAGCAACCGCCGCCGTTCTGTGCGCCTCCTCCAGCGCATCCCGAACGCCGGGATAGGGCATCAGCCCCTCGCAGGCTCTACTGAACAGCTCATCTGCCCGGTCAGACCAGGCGAGCACCTTTTCCAGTTCCGCCGAAGGATGGGATGTCAGCCATTTTTTCAGTGTAGCCGGAGAATACTTGCTTTCCCCGGCGATATAGGCGTGCAGATCTGTCAGATCTGGCAGCTGTGCCTCCGGGCATACCTTTTCCAGCCGTTCAAAGGCCTCCAGCAGTCCCGGGAAGCGGTTAATTCCCCTCAGGGATGAAAACAGATTCACCGTCTTTTCAATTTCCGTAAACTTTCCAGCCGTTTCCCGCTCCATGGGCCAAACCTCCAAGGCCGCGGGAATAAATGCATCCAGGTGCTTGATATTCATGCTGTCAAAAGCAGTACCGTCGGAATCAACACCGATCAGAAATTGGGATGGCAGCATTGGAATCCCTCCTTTTGTTTATCTGAAGCTACTTTACCGGAATTATCCGGATCGGTGTTAGAAAAAAATCCGCTAAAATAGAAAAAATAGCGCTGACGAAACGCGTCGCGCCTGAAATAGGGCCGAAATATTATATGGTGTACCGGCGACGGAATGCCGTGGGGGTCTCCCCGAATTCCTTTTTAAACAGCTTCACAAAATAATTGGGGTCCATAATCCCCACAGCCATGCTGATATTCCCCACGCTCGCGCTGCCATTCATCAGCAGATTAGCGGCTTTTTTCATTCGCAGCTGCGTCAGCCAGGCATTGGGGGTCTTTCCAGTTTCTTTCTTAAAGGAAGCGATCAGGTGATCCGCGGTTACTCCGAACTCGGCGGAAAGGTTTTCGATACTGATTTCATTCCTGTATTCATGCTCAAAATGGTAAAGGGTGTTTTGCACCAGCGCACTGTACCGGTGCTCGCGGGCTTCCCGGATCGCCTGGCAGATCTGCCGCACCAGCTGTTCCTTGGCCAGCAGAATCGTCTGTTCCGTCGGCGCGGCAGCAACCTCTCGATCATTCTGGGAGGTGATCTGGTCGATTACCAGGGCCGGCAGCCCGGACTCCATGGCCGCATGGCGCACCGTTGTACGGAAAATGGCAGCCCCGATCCGCTCCCGTTCAATAGTCGGCGCCAGCTTTTTCAGATAGGATACGTCCTGCTCCACAAGATGCAGCTGATGGATCGCGGAGCGGGCATCCCCCTGTTTGATATATTCGATCATCTGCCGTTCCGTGGCATAGCGCCGCTCAATCAGGGTATTGTGGTTTGCGCGCACGGCCAGTTCCCCTATTTCCGCCGCCGCGGTGCCGGCATGATTGGAAATTCGACGCATCAGCTTATCCGGTTCCCGGGGATAAATCGCGTGGATCAGGGAAGTCACCAGATTCTGGGCCTGCCGCTCGCTCATGGACGGGTAGGCGCTGCAATAGGCCAGCACCTGGCTTTCCGATAGCTCCGTCAGCCCGTACTGCCGAATTACGGCGGAAGCGCCGACCACCGTCAGATGTTCCGGACAGAAGGGCCCCAGAACATAGGGAATCCCCCGGACGGAAAACAGAATAAAATGGAGCAAAAACACGTCGCTGATCACAAAAAACAATCCGTCATTCAGGGTATCGCAGGCAATATTCAGGATCTTTTCATCCAGATAATACTGGATGCGATGCAGCCGATGCCGCTGGCAGAAGGCGTCCACCTGCGGGCGGTGGCGCAGCTCTGTCAGATGAATCTGGTACATGCGGGTGACCAGACCTGAGGCAGTCTGAAGCCGAAGATCAAAGTCGGCCTGCGCGAAAGCGGTTTCGTTCTCCATCCTGATTCCTCCGTTACTTTTCGTCACAGAAACCCTCTGCTTATATTTTACTTTCTTTTTTGCCCGATTTCAATGTACAGGCAGAAGATTTTTTGCTATTTCCTTCGATTTTTTTCTAACGGCAGCTGCCTGATCCCTGCTATTCTGTCCATAGAAATCCCAGATAAGGGGAGGTGCGCGAATGATCCGGCAGGAAATCACAGACGGCTGGAGTTTTACCTGGTTCCCGGACAGCCAAATTGAAAACTTCTCCCCGGAAGCCGTCCGCACGGCGGAAAGCGTGCCTGTCTCTCTTCCCCACACCTTTGCGGAGAACGGGGTTTCCCGGCGGGGCATCGGGGCCTACCGCCGCCTGGTGCAGACTGATCCGCAGTGGAAGACGCTGTTCATTTCCTTCGAAGCAGTCGACCAGTGCTGCCGTGTCCTGATCGACGGTCAGGAAGCCGGCGCTCATCAGGGCGGATATTCCCGTTTTGCTGTGCTGGTGCCGGAGACCGCCATCCGGGCGGGGCAGTTCGAGCTCCTGGTGCTGGCGGACAACCGGCTGAACGAGCATGTCAGTCCCCATTTCGGAGATTTCACGGTTTTCGGCGGCATTCCCCGCCCGGTCAGCCTCCTGATCTGTGAAGAAAACCATTTTGATTATCTGTATTACGGCACGGAAGGGCTGATTCTCCGGACCGCGGTGGATGAGTCCGGAAACGGCATCCTCGCCGCAGAGCCTCACACCGTGCACTCCCGCCCCGCCGTCCTGTCCGTCAAGGTGCTGGATTCCCGCGGGCAGGTTGCCGCCTCCGGCGAAGGGGATGCAGATGAGCCCCTGAGGCTGGTCCTGCCGGCAGTCCATCTCTGGGACGGCCGCACGGCTCCGGTTCTGTTCACCGTGGAGGCGAAACTCCTGGTTGAAGGCCGCACTGCCGATACGGTTCACCTGCAGACCGGCTTCCGAAAGGTGGAAGCGGATGGCAGCGGTCTTCGGCTGAACGGCCAAAAATACTTCCTCCGGGGCGTTGCCCGGCATCAGGACCGGGCAGAAGCCCTGACCGCCGTCTCAGAGGACCAGATTGCCGGAGATTTCGACCTCATCGATGAAATCGGCGCCAATGCGGTACGCCTTAGCCACTATCAGCATTCCCAGACCGCCTATCGGGAGTGCGATCGCCGGGGCCTTCTCTGCTGGGCTGAAATTCCCATGCTGAAGATGACGGAGGATCCCGCCCTGCAGGAAAACGCCCGGCAGCAGCTGACGGAGCTGATCCTTCAGAACATCCACCACCCTTCGATTTACTGCTGGGGCATTCAGAACGAAATCGCAATGTTCCGGGACGCGCCCTTTATGCATGAAGCCTGCCGGGAGCTGCACGCTCTGGCAAAGAGCCTGGATCCCGGGCGGCTGACAGCCTGCGCCAACCTGTATCCCGTTCCGCCGGAAAGCAAGCTTAACGCCATCACAGACCTGGTGGGTTATAACTACTACTTTGGCTGGTACTACGGAAGTTTCGCCGATTACGGCAAATATCTGGATCTATTCCACAGAGTCAGGCCGGACGTACCGCTGGGAATCACGGAATACGGAGCCGACGCTAACCTTACCCTGCACAGCGTCTCACCCAAGGTGAAGGATTATTCGGAGGAATACCAGGCGCTGTATCACGAGTCGGTTTACCCCTATCTGGAGGAGCGGGACTGGCTTTGGGGTTCCTTTGTCTGGAACATGTTTGACTTCTCCAGCGAGCGCCGCAATGAGGGCGGCATCCGGGGCATCAACAGCAAGGGACTGGTCACCTGGGACCGGAAAACCCGCAAGGACGCCTTTTATTATTACAAGGCCAGGTGGACGAAAACCCCCTTTCTCCATCTCTGCGGCCGGCGTTACGAATTGCGGGCGGCGGATACCGCCGACGTGAAAGTGTACACCAACTGTCCTGCCGCCGCCCTGTCGGTGAACGGGCGGGACATGGGCACGGCAGAGAACGACGGCAGCGGCGTGATTCTCTTCCGTGAGGTTCCCCTTTCGGAGAAAACCAGCCGGATCACTGTTCGCTGCGGCACCTCGGAAGACAGCATGATCCTCCGGTGGGTGAAGCAGGAACCGGAAAGCTATCGCCTTCCGGACACCGGGGAAGGCAATGTGACGAACTGGTTCTTCCAGAGTGAGATGAAAGACGACTGCTACTCCATTCTGGATTCAGCCCAGACGCTGCTGGATTCCAGGGCGGCCAGCCAGGTGCTGCGGGAAGCGCTTCCGAAACTGTATGAAGCGCTGACCGGCAACATGGGCATTCCTCTGGGTCTGACCATGAAAAGCATCATAAGCCGGGATATCAGGGATCCGGAGCAGATCGCAAGGATCAATCAGGCACTACAGGAGATTCGCAAGGACGGATCAGAAGGCAGGAGGGAATGAAAATGGCGACAAACCAAGAAGTGTTGCTGGAGGTCCATGACATGGTCAAAACCTTTGGCGTTACCGTGGCCCTGAACCATGTTGATTTCGTGGTCAAGCGCGGAGAAATCCGCGGGCTGATCGGCGAAAACGGCAGCGGCAAGTCAACGGTGTCCTCCATCATCAGCGGCATTCAGAAGCCCACCAGCGGCACCATGACCTACAAGGGCAAGCCCTGGGCGCCCGCTTCCACCCTGGAGGCGCAGGACAACGGCATCTGCATGATCGTGCAGGAAGCCGGCACCATTCCCGGCATTCCTGTGGCGGACAACATCTTCCTCGGCCATGAAAAAATGTTCTCCCGCGGTCCCCTCGTCAACCATCCGAAGATGGTCCGGGAAGCCCAGAAGCTGCTGGACAGCCTGGGAATCGAGCTGGACGCCTCCGAGCGCACGGATCGCCTGAGCATGCAGCAGTGCAAGCTGGTGGAAATCGCTAAGGGTATGTACTGGGATCCGGAAATCTTCATTGTGGACGAGACCACCACCGCCCTGAGCCAGTCCGGACGCATGCTGCTCTATAAAATCATGCATGAAATCACCGCCCGGGGCAAGGCCGTGCTCTTCATCAGCCATGACCTGGAAGAGCTGATCGAGCAGTGCGATGCTGTGACGGTTCTGCGGGACGGCAAGATCATCGGATCCCTGGACAAGGATGAGTTTGATCCCGATGTCATGAAAAAGATGATGGTTGGCCGCGAGGTCAAGGGGGATTATTTCCGGAACGATTATGATCCCTATTCCGACGAGGTGGTTCTGAAGGCGGACTGCATCACCACCCGCCGCGACCTGATGTGCTTTGATCTGGAGCTCCACAAGGGAGAAATCCTGGGCATCGGCGGATTGTCCGAATGCGGCATGCACACTGTCGGTAAAGCGCTCTTTGGCGCGGAAAAAATTCTGGACGGCCAGGTCACCGTCGGCCCGGACAGGGTGGTCGTAAAGGATCCGGAAACCGCCATCCGGAACAGCATCGGCTATACCAGCAAGGACCGCGACCATGAATCCCTGGGCCTTTCCGGCTCCATCCGGGACAACATTGCCTCCACCGGCTATTATGTCAACCGTCTCTTCGGGCCTATCATCTCCTTCCGCAAGGAAAAGAACTATGTGGCCAAGGAAATCTCGGATCTGTCCCTGAAATGCGCCTCCCAGTATCATGGTGTAAATACCCTCTCCGGCGGCAACAAGCAGAAAGTGGTCTTCGGAAAGTGGATCGGCGCGGATTCCCGCATCCTGATCCTGGACTGCCCCACCCGCGGTATTGACATCGGCGTCAAGGCAGCCATGTATCAGCTGATATATCAGTTCAAGAAGGAAGGGCGGTCCATCCTCCTGATCAGCGAGGAGCTGCAGGAACTGATCGGTATGAGTGACCGGATCCTGATCATGAAGGATGGTCAGGTGACCAGGGAAGTCCTGAGGACCGAGAACCCCACTGAAAACGACCTGATTGAGTACATGATCTAAGGAGGTTGATAACGATGAAAGCTACATTCGCCCGGATCATGGAAAACCGCTGGTTCAGCCGGATGCTGTCCCCGATGTTCCTGCTGCTGCTGGCGCTGCTCTTCTCGCTGCTGACCGGCGGCCGCTTCAGCAATCCCCGCAATCTGCGTATGGTGCTGGAACAGGCGCTGGTGGTGGCCACCGTGGCCACCGGCGCAGTCTTTATCTTTGCCACCGGCAACGTCAATATCTCCATGGGCGCGGCCACAGCGCTGATCGCCACCCTGGCCGCCCAGGCTTACCTGGCCTCAAATTCCCTGGCGGTCATGTTCCTGGTGGCGCTGGCTGCCGGCGCCTTCACACTTGCGGTCACCGCCCTGCTGAGCACTGCTCTGCACGTGCGCGTGCTGTACATCACCGTCGTCATGATGACGCTGTTGTCCTCCCTGCAGAAGGGCATCCTCGGATCATCCACCATTCAGATTCCCTATGAGTTCACTTCCGCCCTGAAGAATGCCAACGTTCCGCTGTACATCTTCCTGGGCTTCCTGGTGTTCTGCATTATTCTCTTCCACTTCACCGGGTTCGGCCGGAAGCTTCGCTACATCGGCATCAACGATGTCTGTGCGGAACTCACCGGCTTCAAAAAGAGCCGTTACCTGTTCCTGGCTTTCGTGGTAGCCGGGATCGGCGTCGGCCTCGGCGCGGTCATGACCATCATCCGCAATGGCTCCATCACCACCGACACTGCGGCCTCCCTGAACATGGACTGCATGCTCGCCATCGTTCTGGGCGGCATGAGCGCCTTCGGTGGCAGCCGCTCCTATGTGCACAGCGCCATCATCGGCGCCGTCACCGTCACCGTGCTGAACAACGGTCTGCTGATGATCGGCGTCTCCAGCATGATCCTTCAGGCGATCCGCGGCGTCATCTTCATCATTCTGTTGGTGCTCAGCCAGAAGCGGCCCAAGGGGCTGCCCTCCCAGGAAGGTTAACCCCGGAAAGAATCCAAAGGAATGTTCCCCGGCTCTGCCGGGAGCAGACATAAAAAGAAATGGAGGAATTACTTTTATGAAAACGCGCAAAATCGTATCCCTCGTCCTGGCCCTCGTGATGCTCCTCGCGATCGCTGTTCCCGCTGGCGCCGAAGGCTTCCGCAAGGTGAAGGTTGCCTACGCCACCAATGCTACGGATGAAACCTTCGTCGGCCGCAAAAAAGGTCTGGAAGAACTGGTCGGCCCCACACTGAACATGGAGTTTATGTATTCCGAAGCGCTGAGTGACGCGGGCGCCCTGACAACCTTTATCGAGAACGCGTTTGCCAGCGGCTGCGAAGGCGTATTTGTGGATCTGGCCAACGCCATGGACCAGGGCGCCGCGGTCGCCAACGACCTGGGCATGTGGTATGTGGGCGTGTCCTCTGCGGACTCCGCCGTCAACTATGATCTACCCTACTATGTATCCGTCGTGGGGGCTTCCGCACAGGGTTACGGAACATCCTACGCCACCGCCATTGAATCCGTCCTGAGCGACGGCGAAGAGCACAGCATCCTGATCCTCTCCGGCGCTGCCGCTTATGGCGCCACCTCCTTCATTGAAGGCACCGCCGGCAGTCTCCGCGCCCTGCAGGAAATCTACGGCCTGACCTACACCAGGGATATTAACGAACTGGCCACCAGCAGCACTTCCGTGGATGCGGAAAACGACAAGGGGGTCAAGATCACCGTGGTTCCCGGTATGGGTCCCGACCTGACCAACACCGTTTCCCCCATGCTGCAGTCCGGCGAATATGACGTGGTTGTCGGCACCACAACCATTTACGGTTCCCTGAGCGTGGCTGTGGATGAAGTGGAAAAGGCCACCGGCAAAAACATCTTCTTCATCTCCCGTGACGTGCTGTCCGATACCATCGGCAACGCTTTCCACACCAACGATTCCACCGGTCACCCCGTCATGGACGCCGTCGTGACCCAGGCCACCTTTGAAACTGTGTCCGGCATGATTCTGCTGCGCAACGCCATCGACGGCTATGCCGACAACATGCGGGCGGGCGGCCGCTGCTCCCGGGTTCCCGGTTCCGCTCCTCTGGTTGTAGTTTCTGCCGAACAGTTTGACATCCTGTCCGCGGAAGGCATCCCCTTCGCCTTCTGCACTGCGGAAGACATCCTGGCCCTGACCGGCCCCGATGCCACCTGGGAAGCCATTGACGCCTTCGGTGCCTCCCTCACCACGGAAGCTGTCATCGAGAAGTTCAACAAGTAAGCCGTACCTCTCCGGAATTCACATAAAATGAACTTTGCCTTGCGGGCAAAGCACAGGGAAGGAAGATATTGATGACTCAGTCCAATAAGTTCTTGCGCTTTCTGAAACAGGTGGCGATAGCTCTGGCTTTGCCCGCAATCATGTTTATCCTCATGGAGCTGCTGATCTATGCGACCCAGGGCAAGCATCTGTTCAATTCCGTCCTGGATATCCGCAATCTGATCCGCGGTTCCGGAAATGCGGCCGCCATTGCCTTCGCGCTTTCCATGAACCTGACCAGCGGCCGTATGGACCTCTCTCTCGGCGCGCAGCGTGCGGCCGGCACCATCATCGGCGGCCTCATCGCCCAGGCCCTGGGGCTCACCGGCATCTGGTACCTGGTGTTCGCCGTCCTCTGCGGCATCGCCTTCGGCGCCCTGGTCGGCGTCGCCTTCGTCACCCTGCGGGTGCCTCCCATGGTGCTTGGCATCGGTATGGCCTGCATTCTGGAATGCGTGGGCTTTGCCGCTTCCAACGGCATCGGTCTGAAGATTGTCGGCCGGGCCGGCACGGAGATCCTGTCGGATGCTTCTTTCACCATTGTGGTTGTGATCATCATGGCGGTCTTCATGCTCTTCCTGATGACCTACACCCGTTTCAGTTATAACTTCCGCGCTGTCCGCGGAAGCCAGCAGATAGCACGCAACAGCGGTATCAATGTTTTCGTGAACGTCGCCATCTGCTACACCGTGGCCGGCGCCCTGGTGGCCGTTTCCGGTCTGCTGGACAGCGCCTTTGCAGGCTCCATGAACGCCTCCATGGGTCTGACCAGCAACGGTTCCGTCATGGCCAACATGTTCGCCATGATGATCGGCTGCGCCTTCCTGTCCCGGTATATCAACCAGGCGGTCGGCATCATTTCCGCCGCGGTGGCGCTCCGGATCTTCGGCATGGGGCTGACGGCCTTCAATGTCTCCGATGCCGTGTCCAGCTGTATCAACATGGCGCTGTTCATCGCCTTCCTGGTCTGGCAGGCGAACAGCCATGTCCTGAAGCAGCGCAAGTATGACCGTGAGCGGATCGCCCAGGCCCAGGAAATGAAAAAAGCCCGGGCTGCCGCGGTCTGACCGGGCTTCAAACTGAACATCCCTGCATTATCACCGATCGGGATTCGCCCCAGAAGCAGACGAATCCCGATCTCTTGTATCGGAGTGGAATGACATGACGACTACGCTGGACACATTCGTCAGGAGGCATGATTTTTTGGTCTGCGTCGATTCTGATGGCTGTGCCATTGACAACCTGACAGCCAAGCACAGGCTCTGTTTTGCTCCCTGCCTGATCCGGGAGTGGCGCCTGGAGGCCTGGTCGGACCGGGTGACTGCCCTGTGGGAGCGGATTAACCTGAACAGCCTGACCCGCGGGATTCACCGGTACCGCGCTCTGGCCCTGGCCCTGGAGGAGATTCACCGGGATCTGACACCCGTGGAGGATCTGCCTGTGCTGATCCGTTGGGTGTCGTATACGGAGGATTTTTCGGAAGCCAGTCTGGAAAGGGAAATTCAGAGAACGGCCTCGCCGCTGCTGAAAAAGGCGCGCCGCTGGTCCGCGGCTGCCAACCAGGCCATCGAGGCGCTTTCCTGGGAGCAAAAGCAGGTATTTCCGGGAGTCCGGGAGGCGCTGACGGAAACAGCCGCTGCAGCTGATATCGCCGTCATTTCCAGTGCAAACCGGGAGGCGGTCCTGCAGGAATGGGAGCATGGCGGCTTGGCTTCCCTGGCCGATGGTTTCCTGTGCCAGGAAGCCGGAAAGAAAACGCGCCTGATCGCCGGCCTGTGCCGAAAAGGCTACCCCGAGGGTCATATTCTGGTGATCGGCGACGCTCCCAGCGACCGCGCCGGTGCGGAGCTGAACGGCGTGCCTTTTTTTCCGGTTCTTGTGGGCCGGGAACCAGAAAGCTGGGCTCATTTCCCCTATGTGCTCAGAATGTTTCTGAATGGCAGCTACCAGGCGGAGCAGGCCCGACTGTCTGAAGAATTTATGCAGAATCTTTCAGGAGGACAAGTCCCATGATCAATTTGAAAGCCAAACCCTTCTGCCTCACGGAAGAACAGATTGCCTGGGTGCAGGATACCCTGTGCGGCATGACCCTGGAGGAAAAAATCGGCCAGCTGTTTGTCATGATGACCTATCTGCCCGGCGTCCATGAGGATAAAATCCGGGAGGAGGTCAGTGCCTGGCATCAGGGCGGTCTCCGCTGGCAGCGGAAAAATTCCGCGGAAGCCTGGCAGCAAAATCGCCTGTACCAGCAATACAGCCGCATCCCGCTGCTCATCGCTGGTAACTGTGACACCGGCGGCGCCGAATGTGTTCCGGACGGCACCTATGTGGCCACAGCTGCTCAGGCAACCGCTGGTCGGGATCCGGAAACCGCCTACCGCATCGGTCTCACCAGCGCCCGGGAAGCCGGCAGCATCGGCGTCAACTGGCTTTTTAACCCGGTCTGCGACCTGTATATGAACTGGCGCAATACCATCGTCAACACGCGCAGCTACGGCGCGGATCCGGACCGGGTTCTGGAAATGACGCGGGCATATATCCGCGGCGTACGGGATTCCGGCTTCCCCATTGCCTGCACCGCCAAGCATTTTCCCGGCGATGGCACCGAGGAACGGGACCAGCATCTGGTGATGGGCTGCAACGATCTGTCCTGCGAGGAGTGGTATGCTACCTTCGGCAAGGTTTATCAGACCCTGATCGACGACGGAATTGAAAGCGTGATGGTGGGCCATATCGCCCAGCGAGCCCTGAGCAAAAAGCTGAATCCGGCCCTGCGGGATCAGGATATCCTGCCCGCCACCCTGTCCCCCGAGCTGCTGCAGGGCGTCCTGCGCGGCGAGATGGGCTTTAACGGCGTGATCATCACAGACGCCACCCAGATGATCGGCTTCAATGCCGTCATGCCCCGCCGTAAAGCCATTCCCGCCGCCATTGCCGCCGGGTGCGACATGATTCTCTTCGCTAATGATGCTGAGGAGGATCTTACCTATATGCGGGAAGGGATTGAAAACGGCACCATCACGCCCGAGCGTCTGGAGGAAGCCCTTACCCGAATTCTGGCGCTGAAGGCCAGACTGGGCCTGAAAAAGGAGACTTACGTCTTCCCGGATGCTTCCCTGCGGGAAAAATGGATCGGCTGTCCGGAGCATGTCTCCTTCCGGAAAGAAGCCGCGGAAAAATGTCTCACCCTGGTCAAAGACACCCAGCACCTGCTGCCCCTGGATCCTGCCGGTAAACGCGCGTATCTGGTGTACGTGCATACCATTCCCAACAGCAAGGCCTACAGCGGCGACCCCACCCTGGACGTGCTGAAGGAGGAGTTGGAAAGCGCCGGCTTCTCTGTGGATATCGCCCCCACCTTTTATGATCTGGAAGCCCGAAACGGCGTCTCTTTCCGCAACCTGATCACCTGCATGGACAAGGGGCCCCGGGAGGAATTCAAAAGGAAATATGACGTGGTTTTCCTGGTGATGAACTTTTCCGGCTATGCCCAGACCAACGAGGTCCGGGTCACCTGGAGCTATGATCATTCCAGCGACCAGCCCTGGTATCTCAGCGAGGTGCCTACCGTGACCGTCAGTCTGAATTATACCAACCACCTGATCGATGTCCCTCAGGCGAAGACCTTCATCAATGCCTATGGCAGCAAGCGGGAAAACATCCATGCCCTGGTGGAGCGCGTCACGGGCAGAGCTCCTTTCACAGGAACGCCGGAGGAAACCGTCTTCTGCGGCCGCTGGGAAACACGTCTGTAAACCTTCCTCGTTTCTCCCCAGCGCTTCCATGCACCATTCAGGAGGATCCAGCCATGGATATCGTATTTCTTCCACTGACCCGACAGTCCCCCACAAACGCCACTGGCAGTTTTGCGTCGGTTCCGGCCATGCCCTGCGGGCACTGCGCACCGACTACGTGAAGCAGCTCCGCTTCATCCATGACACCCTGGATATCGAGCGGGTACGTTTTCACGGCATCTTCTGCGACGACATGCCTACCTGCAATGATCTTTCCGTGCAGATGTCCGTCCCCGGGGCGGAACAGTTTACAGAATACAACTTCAACGCCTGCGCCCTGGCCTATGACAATGTCCTGGAGGCGGGCATGAAGCCCTTTGTGGAGCTGTCCTTCATGCCGGAGCGGCTGGCCCTGAAGGAGGAAAACCGTCCCATGAAAGACGGCTTTTTCTACAAGCCCAACATTGTCCCC
>JAEEGI010012117.1_pt1 | contig 18478 bp, 16 predicted proteins | sample 8958751 | NCBI WGS metagenome assembly JAEEGI01 (sample SAMN16246545, study PRJNA631951) | gut metagenome | biome: gut microbiome; feature: rumen; material: KS-attached | host: Bos | place: Iran: Karaj | collected 2018-10 | reverse complement strand
GTAGCTTGCGTAGGTGCCGGCCACTTCGGCGCAGGTCAGGGCCGGGGCGGGCGCGGAGCTCAGGTGGAAGAGTTCCACCCAGCCGACCACGTCGGGCTTCCCGACCGGGGAGACCTGCACGAGCTGCGGCTCCGCACCCCAGACGGCCCGGTCATGCGTCACATCGAGCGGATGCACTTCCGTCCCGACTTTCAGGCGGGTGACAACCTTCGATTCTTCATTGGCTTCGCTATATAGCGCCACCGTGGCCCCGTCGCCGATGAGGCGCATACAGATGCCCGTGCCCGGAACCAGGGAATAATCGTCGAGATAGATCTCTTTATCGCCGTACTGCACGTATTCGCCCAGCACCTCCCAGTATCCGTCGCGGGGATTGGCGATCCAGAGCGAATAGTCCTTCCCCTTTTCCATCACGAAAGTCTGTTTCCGCATACCCGGGTCGGCGAGCAGGGCGACATCCTTGTCGCGTGCGGAATACGCATACATCCAGGGGAAATGGTAGCCGTCGCCCGATTCGATATCCTCATCGCGCGTGAAGCGGGTCTGGATCCAGCCGGTCATTTTTTCTTTCCTGAGATAGTTATATTCGCTCGGCTCGTAGGTAACCTTCACCCACTCCCCGTCGGCCGTCATCTCCAGCGGCCGGAGCAGCGCGTTGAACTGCCCGATGAAGCCCAGCCGGGGCGCATCGGCCCGCGGCTCCATCAGCAGCATCCGGTCGTGGCCGTCGAAATTGTCGGTGCACACCGCCAGCACTGAACGGTGAATCCACACGCCGCCAGCCGGAATCTTATGCTCATCGCCGAATGACTCTTCCGGATCCACAATCCGCCACCAGCTGCCCGGCTGCACGGCGACCGTCACCGTTATGGCAACATCACCCCGCACCTGGAACAGCACCTTCCCGCCCGGCTTGTCACGAATGTTGGTCATCCCGTTCACGTCGGGATCGCTGATGTAACAATTGAGCAGCGGCGGCTCTTGCGTCTGCCGCTGCGCCTGCGTCTGCTGTGCGCTGAGCGTCACCACGCCCGCAAACAAACCCGCCACGACGGCGACTGCGAGGAAAATCTTTTTTGCCATAGATCCAGAGAATTGATTGCATAAAGTTACGAAAAACCATCGATTCTTCGGCGAAAAATCGATTCCCAGTTAACGGGCCGCTCGGGAATGAAGGCCCCGAGTGATCGTTGCGGGGAAGCCCTTTCACGGAGTTTTTGCGGGAAGGGCGGTGCGGCTGGCCGTAGCGGATGTGAAAGGGCTTCCCCGCAAAGCGACGCCCCTCCGGTGCTCCGGACGGGATTGAACGGGCATATCGCCACCAAGCGCTAGCGGAGGCCGGCGCTGCCGGTAACGAGGATGTTCATCATTGTTTCAGGACAAGTTTACGGCCTTCCCAGACGTAATAGTCGGTGCTGACTTCACCGTCGAGGCTTTCGGACACGCTTTTGACGGCGGGCTTGCCGTCGAGCTGGCAGGGCTCGGCGTTGGGAATCTCTTCGTATTCCTTCACTTGGACAAAAGATTCGTCATCGGGATTCCAGACGCAGGCGCCGTAGAAATAGAGCGGTGACAACACGCCGAAATTGCCCAGGAAGACAACCACGTCGGGCCAGCCGTCGCCGTTGATGTCATCTTCGGAGACTTCACCCGAGCCCTCGCCGACGAGGATCTCCTTGTCTTTCGACCAGTTGAATTCGAAGCCGAAATCCTGGGTCATTTCGCCCTTTCTGCACTCGAGTTTCAGCCACTCAACCTGATCGTTATCGTCATATTCGAAGTTGGTGACGAAGATGTAGTCGGAGCGGGGATCCCCGGTCGGAGCCGGGGATGACAGGACAGCGGGGGCCGCGTCGGCGGCGACAGGCGAAGCCTCGTCGCCGACCGCGCCGGCCCTTGCCGACGGCTGCTTACCGCAGGCGACGATCAGCAGGGCCGCACTAACTGCCAGAAAAAAGCGTTTCATAGTCGCAGGAATTAAAAAAATGAGCAATGGCCGCCAAAAAGATTCTTCTTACCATGGGATTCAGAGATTTGGTCGGTTAAAGTTACGAAAATACAAGCTATTCGCCGAGAATTATTCTTCATTCCATCGAGGAATTCTGAAAACGAGCCGATAGCCTCTCTCTTTTTACGCACCATCCTCACCTGGCCCCACCAGTGAGGACGGCAACGTGATTATCGGCCTCCCATCCTCATATAGACTGCTATATGAGGATGGGTTAATCTAATAGACTCCGACTTTATCGTCCGTTTGACAGAAAGTCCGCCTGGACAGGTGCGATGCGGCGATAACCTTCCTCATTCATATGAAGGAGGTCCTCCTTGTAGTAGCTCTTCACATTGAATTCATTGATTCCCTGCAGATTGAACTGGTCGAGAACCGGGATGCCATAATAGGCGCAACAGGCTTTCTGGGCCTCGACATATTCAGCGAAAGTCTTACCTGCTTTGTTGGAAGTCACAGAATATGGATTGTGGCCGGAATCCGTGCCGAAGAAACGCAGCGAGGTGAAGAAATAGATCTCGGCCCGGGGATTTTTCTCGAGCAGACGGCGGATGCAATAGTTGATGCCGCCGCACTGGGTATGCCGCTTGGACTCATCGTAACCGTCAGCTGCCGTATAGTCCGACCAGGAACCACATGGGCGGTCATTGGTGAAGTCATTGGTTGAAGCCCAGAGCACATAGACATCATAGACACCAGCCGTATCAACCTGCTTCTGGAGCGAATAACCCTGATCGATGGAAAAGCCTGCACCGCCTACGCCGTAAGTCACCACTTCCGCCCCGAGCATATCCGCCCACAGCTGCTTGGCGACATCCGACTCCGCATTGACAGAGAGCGAGCCGCCGAATACCGCGATGCGCTTTCCATAGTTTTTACTTCCGAGGTATGGGCTGTTCTTCGCTTTTTTGGCGTCGGGCCGAAGGGTATGCGTCGAGGGATCCGATCTGAGCGAAGCGAGATAGGCTTGGATCCGCCTGGGCTGCATCTGCCTGTTGAGGAAATCTACCACATAGCTATGATATTGCGCCCTGTGCTCCGGCTTCCAGAAACCGTGCCCGGCGCCGAAGATCAGGTGGAACTCGCTGTGCTCATAGACATTGGAGGCTTTGGCCGAGTATTCCGGTTTGACCAGGCCATCCTCCGTTCCGTGGATAATCAGTACATCTCCCTGATAGCCAGCGATTTCCTTGTAGATATCGAAGCCGTCGTAGAGAGGATCATAATAGGCCCTGCCGATCCTCATTCCCATGAAAGTGACCGTATCCGGAATATCCTCACGCTTCGGGTACAACGCAAATGCGTCATCCGGAATGCACAAGGCAGGATACACAAGCACCACGGATTTGATCTTGTCCGAGACAGATGGGGCGGTAATGGCCGAGACGCAGCCGCCCTGGCTCTCTCCCAACAGGAAAAGGCTCTCGTCATCCACGCAATCCCAACTGCGAACCATATCGATGACGTCCAACAGGTTCTGCCTTTCCGTAAAGATCGACATATCTTCCGTACGACCTTCGCTGCGGCCGGACCGGGACCCACCGGCAAAATCGTAACAGTAACACACGTAACCCAACTTGGCCAGCGTATCGACCATGGCGTAAAAACCCGCGTGCGTAGCGCCATAGCCATGCGACATGATCACGGCAGGATGTTTTCCCGGAGAACGAGGAATGAAGGCCTCGCCGTACAGGCGGTTCCCGTCGCTGACGCAAGAGATTTCGCGCATTTCATAAGAAGGGTCGGCCGGAGCCTGCCACTGCCTGCCGGGAAGCTGCGCGGACGCGGCCAGCGTACAGAACAAAGCCGCTGCAGCCAGAAAAAGTTGTCGGTAAAAACAAATAAAACGCATAGGATTATTCCTTTACCGTAAATTTCGCTTATTTTTGACAGATATGCAAAATAACTGTCAGACTCCCGGCTTTCTTTGCAGGGACAGACTGAATGATCACAAAGCATTGGGCGTTTCCCCCCATAGGGGCCGGGAATCGCCAAACAGGCGCAAGGAAACGACCTGTAAGTCACTGATACTCAGCATACTGTTTGGCAACCGATGGCGCCAAGGCCCGAAATCGGGCTTTGGTGCAGGAGCATAGCCCCTACAGGCATCTCCCAGGCGGATCGCCTTGCGCCTGTTTGGCAAAATTGCAATGTAGGAACTCTTTCCGTATCTTTGCACGAAAAACCACAAGCAATGAAATTACACCTTTTTGCCATAGTTGCCCTCTGCGGACTGTTGACGATGTCCTGCGTTGAGGTTGAGATTTACGACTGTTCCGATCCCAAGCCCGTCAGGCTGAACTGCAAGAAGCCAGACTACCTGAAACGGGGCGACAAGGTCGCGCTCATTTCCCCGTCCTTTTTCACACCGATGGAGAATGTGGAAAAGACTGCCGCCCTGCTGCGGACCTGGGGCCTGGAACCCGTCATCGGGCCGAACGTGGGCAAGACGTATGACGGCAAATATGCCGGAACCGTCGCGGAACGTCTAAGCGACATCCGCTGGGCCCTTGACGATCCTTCCATCAAGGCCATCATCTGCAATCGCGGCGGATACGGTACCATCCAGCTCATCGACCACCTGGAGCTGGAAGAACTGTCCGCGCATCCGAAATGGCTCGTCGGATTCAGCGACATCACGACCCTTCACGGCCTGCTGACCCGGGCCGGCGTAATGAGCATACAAGGTACGATGAGTTCTTTCCTGGCCAAGGGCGGCCAGGATCTGACCAGTACGCTGATGCGCGATCTGCTTATGGGCGATGTGCCGTTCTACGAAGTCCCGGCGCATCCCCAGAATATCGAGGGAATGGCACGCGGCATCCTGGTAGGCGGCAATCTCTGCACCTTTACCCCCAATCTGGGGACGCAGGCTGACGCAACGGCCGGCCGCGACTTGATTCTCTTCATCGAGGAGGTCGAAGAGTCGATGCACAACATCGACCGGCAGTTTACGATCCTGATGCTGAACGGAGTCCTGGATCGTTGCAAGGGCGTCATTCTCGGCGAGTTCACCGATTGCGGCAAGGAATTTTCCGACGAGAGCGTGGAAGCGATGCTGCATAAATACCTGGAGGCCTATCATATCCCCGTCCTCTGCGGCTTTCCCGCCGGACACGGCGACGTGAACCTGCCGCTCGTGATGGGAGCACCTGTCACGATGGAAGTCCGCCGTGACGGCGCCTCGCTGCGCTTCGACATCGACGGGGCACAACACACTGTCCCTGCCGTAAGCATCGCCACTCCCGCCTCCCCACTCTCCGAGCGCCTTCTCCTGTCCGGCAAACGAGCTCTGTAATCTGTTGGACGGGACTGTTTTTTTCGTATCTTTGCACCCGAATTATCAAAACATCACACGTATGAATCTCCGTGACATCAAGAAGGATATCGAATTCCTGGTCGGCGACTTTGTGGAAGATTGCCTGCTGTTCGCCATGCTGCACCCCGAAAAAGACATTACCGCCGTGGAAGGCCTGATCAACGAAGCGAGCGACTTCGCAGACGCTTTGTTCGACAAGGTGAATCATCCGGCTCCGGATGTGAAGGCCCGTACGTACTACAACCGGATCGGCGCAGAACTCCTTACGGGACTCGACACGCTCTGCGAGAAGCTGAGCGCCCTTGCGAAATAATTGTGCAATAAAAAGTTGCAGAGTCAAAAATAATCCTTACCTTTGCAGCCCTTAAAAATCAATTTTTTGCACTATGTCAGAGTATTTGAACGCAGACAAGAAGCAAGAGATTTTCGGCAAATACGGAAAGTCTAATGTTGACACCGGCTCGCCTGAGAGTCAGGTTGCTTTGTTTTCCTACCGTATCGCTCATCTGACCGAGCACCTCAAGGCCAACAAGAAGGACCACAACACCCAGCGTGCCCTTCTCCGCCTCGTAGGTAAGCGTCGTCAGCTCCTCGACTATTTGAAAGAGAAGGATATTGAGAGATACCGCGAGATCGTGAAGGCCCTCGGCCTCCGCAAATAGTCTCCAGGGAAAGAGTCAAGGCCGCCGGGAACAGCGGCCTTTTTTGTATGAAGACACACTAAGGTTAAAATATGAACGTAATCAAGAAAATCATCGAATTGTCCGACGGTCGGACAATTGAAATCGAGACCGGTAAGCTTGCCAAGCAGGCCGACGGCTCGGCGGTCGTGAAAATGGGCGGCACGATGCTGCTTGCGACCGTAACCGCTGCCACAGAAGTCAAGGAAGGAACGGATTTCCTTCCGCTCCAGGTTGATTACCGGGAGAAATATTACGCCGCGGGCCGTTTCCCCGGCGGATTCCTCAAGAGAGAGAGCCGTCCCGACGACTACGAGATCCTGATCTCCCGTCTGGTGGACCGTCCTATCCGTCCGCTCTGGCCCGAAGATTTCCATCTGGAAGTATTTGTCAACGTGATGCTGATCTCAGCAGAAAAAGATATTCAGCCTGACGCACTGGCCGGCCTCGCCGCTTCCGCCGCACTGGCGTCCAGCGACCTGCCTTTCCAGGGCCCGATCTCCGAAGTGCGCGTCGCCCGCATCGACGGACAGTTCGTCATCAACCCCGGTTTCAAAGATACGGAACGGGCCGACCTCGAACTGATGGTCGCCGCCACCGAGGAGAACATCATGATGGTTGAGGGTGAAATGAAGGAAGTCTCCGAGCACGACATGCTCGAGGCCATCAAGTTCGCCCACGAAGAAATCAAGAAACACTGCCGCGTGCAGAAGGAACTGATGCACGAACTCGGCACCGACGTGAACAAGCGCGACTACCCGCATGACGTCGAGGATGAAGAACTCAAGAAAGCCGTCCACGAAGCCTGCTACACCCGCTGCTACGAAACAGCCAAAGCTGCACTGCCCAAGCATGAGCGCGCCGATGCTTTCGAGGCCATCAAGACCGATTTCCTCGCCACGATTCCCGAAGAGGAACTTGAGGAGAAGACCCCGCTCGTGGAGCGCTACTACCACGATGTGGAGAAGGAAGCCATGCGCAACCTCGTCCTTGACGAAGGCCGCCGGCTCGACGGCCGCGCCACCGACGAAGTGCGTCCCATCTGGTGCGAAGTGGACTACCTGCCCTGCGCCCACGGCTCCGCCATCTTCACCCGCGGCGAAACCCAGTCGCTGGCCACGGTGACCCTCGGCACCAAACTCGACATGAAGGAGCAGGACGAAGTGCTCATCCAGGATGACCAGCAGTTCGTGCTCCACTACAACTTCCCGCCGTTTGCAACGGGTGAAGCCAAACCGCAGCGCGCCACGGGCCGCCGCGAAATCGGCCACGGCAACCTGGCCATGCGCGCCCTCAAGGCCGTCATGCCGTTTGCTCCCGAAAACCCGTACGCAGTGCGCGTAGTTTCCGACATCCTCGAGTCCAACGGTTCGTCGTCGATGGCTTCGGTCTGCGGCGGCTGCCTCGCTCTGATGGACGCCGGCGTGAAGATCAAGAAGCCGGTGGCCGGTGTGGCCATGGGCCTGATCACCGATGCTGAGCGGCCGAACGACCGCTACGCCATCCTGACTGACATCCTCGGTGACGAGGACCACCTCGGCGACATGGACTTCAAGGTCACCGGCACCGCCGACGGTATCACTGCCACCCAGATGGACATCAAGGTCGACGGCCTGAGCTACGACGTGCTGGAGAAAGCCCTCGAGCAGGCCCGTCGCGGCCGCATGCACATCATGGGCGAGATGCTCAAGGTGATCCCTGAGCCGCGTGCCGACTACAAGCCGTTTGTGCCGCGCATCGTCCAGCTCCGCATCGCCGCCGAATTCATCGGCGCCGTCATCGGCAAGGGTGGAGAAACCATCCAGAAAATCCAGAAAGAGACCGGTACCATCATCAACATCGACGAAGAACCCATCCCGGGCACGAATCTTACCGAAGGTGTGGTGGACATCGCTTCCGACAACGCCGAGAACATGCAGAAAGCCCTCGACTGGATCAAGGGTATCTGCGCGGTTCCCGAGGTCGGCAAGGTGTACCACGGCAAGGTCGTCTCGATTCTTGAATTCGGTGCGTTCATCGAGATCATGCCGGGCAAGGAAGGCCTGCTGCACGTCTCCGAAATCGCCTGGAACAAGACCGAGAAGGTGGAGGACGTCCTGGCTGTCGGCGACGAAGTCGATGTCAAGCTCCTCGAATACGATCCGAAGGCCGGCAAGATGCGCCTCTCGATGCGCGCTCTGACCGAGAAGCCGGAAGGCTATGTGGAACCGAAACCCCGGACCGGCAACGGCCCGCGCCGCGAGGGTGGCAACGGTCCTCGGCGCGAAGGTAAGGACGGTGGCAACCGTGGACCCCGCCGCGAAGGCGGCCGTGGCCCGCGCCGCGACAACAACAAATAAAGTCCCATGTTTCCCCTGATCCGACTCTTCCTCGTTATGTCCTTGTTCTCTTTCCTGGGATGCGGCCACAAGGCGCCCGGACCGGAATTGGGCAAATCCGTGCACCTGCAGTCGCTCTATTACAGCGCCTCCCACGGCTATCACGCCCACAGCAACATCGGCTACCGGGCTGAACGGCTGGAAAACGGCAAGGCCCGCGTCACCGTGTTGGTGGGCAACGACCGCGACCGCGTGTTTGAGACGGAAGGGTCGTTGATGGATTCGCTCGAAGCGCTGGTCCGCGAATATAGGATGGACCGCTTCAATGGGCATTACGAACCGAAGTTTGAGATCCTGGACGGGGATTCCTGGTCGATGGAACTCGTCTTCACCGACGGAAACATTACTTCCTGCGGCGGGTATATGGCTTATCCGCCGAAAGGCGCCGAAGGAATCGGGAAAAGTGAAGGCATTCTCTCCCGCTGGCTCTATCAGGAGCCGGCGGAAGAGATCGCCCTCGTCTCGTTCCGTTACGAATACTACGACGCCGAAGGTTCGGAAATTTACACCTTCGAACAAAAGGGCGAGGACGGCTCGGCTTACGTCCAGCCTTATGGCCAGGCCAAGGGCCAGAAGTATGAAGGGTTTGACGAATTCCTGGCCACCCGGCTCGCCAGCGAAATCCGTTGGAACCACATGGCTTCCTATACGGGTGAGAACCTGGCGGAAGAAGACAAAACCCGCCCCCGTTGGATCTTGAAAGCCGAATACGCGAACGGGCAGAAGATCGAGGTGATGGATTACCTCGACCGCTCCACGCAAGAAGACTGGCGGCAAGATGTACCGTCAATCTCGGAAATGGGCCTCCGCTACGCGACGGAGCAGGGCTTCAGCGAAGCAATCCAATTGCTGGAAAAGCACGACTGATGCCCACCGTGACCAAAATCCTTTTCCTGATGTCGCTGCTTTCTTTTCTCGGATGCCGGCCTGCGACGCCGGTACCTGACCCTTTGGCACAACCCGTCCCCGACGGACAAATCCGCCTCGAATCCTTCTATTACACGGCCACACACGGCTACCGCGGTTTTACCAACCGGGGTTACCGTGCCGAAAGGCTCAGCGACGGAAAGGTACGCATCACCGTGGAACTCGGTGATGACCGTGACCGCCTGTTCGTTGCCGACGCGTCTGTGATGGATTCGCTCGAAGCCCTTGTCCAGGAATACAGGATGAACCGTTACAAAGAACGCTACAAGCCGATGTTCGACATCAAGGACGGCGACACCTGGGACTTCTCGCTGAAATATTCCGATGGAAAGCGTGTCCGGAGCGGCGGCTACGAGGCCATGCCGGCAGGCGCCAATGAAGCGTTCAAAAAAGTGGAAGAACTCTTTGCTCCCTGGCGGAACATGGAGCCGGCAGAGGATGCCGCCCTCGTCTCGTTCCGATATGAACTTCACGGCGAGGAAGGCGTCGAAGTCTTCTCGTTCAGGAAACAGGCTGACCGCAACTCCGTATACTTCAGGGAATCGGGCTCATGGGAAGGATGGAACTACTATTGCGGAGATCCGCAGGTGCTGGAACGCCTTGATAAGGACATGCGCGCTATCCATGCTTGTTCTTATTGCGGCGAAAAGCTTTCGGAAGAAGACAAGTCCCGACCCCGCTGGATCGCTGTCCTGGAATATGCGGACGGCCAGGTATTCGAATTGATGGACTATCTGGACCGTCCGGACGATGACTACCGCCACCGCCCGCCAACCAATACCGAGAGGGAGATACGCTTGTCGGCGGAACATCATTTCAGCAAAGAAATCGAGCGTATCAAGAATCTCCCGCCCGAAGAACGCGGAGAACATAGCCGCACCACATACAAACCCGACGGCACCCCCAGCCGGACCATCAATTATTCCGGTGAAGGCATCGTCCTCGGCGGCCACGACTACGACGACCCGATGGCGGATTTCTGAGCACTCCCCCGATCTAAAGTACAGTATTCAGCTCTCCCGCAGAAATCACGTCCAGTTTCAGGCGCTCGGTGAGGGTGGCGTTCTTGACGCTGACGAAATGGCCGTTGGGCTTGTATTGCGCAGGAATGGTCTTGCTGCCTAAATAGGTAACTCCGTCATCCCCAACCACCTCGAAATGCAAAGCTTCCTCGTTAGTCTGGTCTTCAAAACGCAAGGCCACGAAGAAAGGATCCGCCGTGGGTACAATCAGCCAGACGGGGATCGGGCCGGTGCCCATATTCCATCCCTTCCAGAGACCTTCACCATCTCCTTTTATTGAAACGCCTGCGGTGGTGATCGGTGTCTTTTCTCCTACACCCCCTTTCTGAAAGCGGAAACTGAAGCGATAGACGCTCTGCTGGTTTTTGAAAACGGCGGGGCTGGTGGTCAATGCGCCTGTGCCATCGTCAGCCGTCGTCAAATCTGTCACCAGCACGTCCTCAGCCTGTGTAAGGTGATATCTTGCGGCAATGGAATTATACAAACCACCAGGACCACCGTCGTTTACCAGAAGCATACCTGCTTGTCCGACGTATGTCCAATCTTCCCGGCGATATGGCGACAGCATGGTAAGTTTTGTTTGCCCCGGCGTGATGCCGGCGGCAGTCACCTCTCCTGTCAGTGTGGCATAATGGGGATCCGACGCGTCTTCCACTGCCTTGAGCTTCCCTATCGGTTCCTCTCCCAAGTACACATATACCTCCTCGCCTGTCAGCCACACGGATTTGAGGAGTGTCGTGCTCGCTTCGTCGGTACCGTCGATGTCCAGACCCTTCGTCTCAGGATCGCTTATCTCCGCCCGGACCGTCAAAGTCCAGGTAGAATCGGCCTTCCAGGATATTCCCTCCTCCGGAGTCTCCGGAATCAGTTCCGCCGGCGCACATCCTGTCCAAAGCAGGGCCCCGAGTGCTGCAACTATGAGCAATGTCTTTTTCATTTCAATATATATGCTTTTCCGGCCGGAATCACGTTACCCTTGAACGGATAGAATCCCAGCGTTCCGTCCACAACGCCCAGAACATAAACTGCCTTGTCGTCAATCTTGCCATCAGTCACGGCAATATCATCTTTCGCACCCTTCAGGATGTTCCCTTCCCGTGGCGAGACAGTTTGAGAGCCCGACAGTATCAGCGGAATGGTCTTTGTCGCGAAATCGCCATCTTCCGGTGACCTGTCGGCAACGATGATCACCGGGGTTCCCGCCGGAATCTCACGGCTTTCTCTGTTGCCGATGCGCACAAGCACCAGTTCATCCCCGTCCAGTCCAGCCGTATAGGCCGTCGCTCCTTCCGGAAGTATCCAGGTCACCGTCTCGTCGAAGAACGTCGTCACGTACTTATCCATTCCCAGAATGGCAGCAGCTGTAGCTACAGGTTTGGCCAAGGGAGTGATGCTGATGTCGTCCAGGAAAAGCCAGGGCTGTCCAGCCTTTACTCTAAATGCTATATACTTGGTTCCCTGCGGCAGTCGTTGTACGAAATGCGGCCATGTCCCGGCCGCTACGGCTACAGCTATTTCATCTTCAGCAAACCAGTTGAAATCAGCGGGTTTTTTTGTCGTAGTAGAATATCCTACATTAAAATGGGTTTTATAGGCGGTCGAAGCATCCGCATTATTCTGGTAGTAAAACGACAGGATTGACTCGGAACTGACGTTCAATTGAGGGGAAAACAGATATTGGGGCGGATTACTCCCGGTTTGATCGAAAGCAAAGCCGAAGTCGTAGCTGCCTTCCCGCGGCTCCCACGATTTGATTCCCGCATTGCCGTTGCTGTTTACAATGCGCCAGCCGCCCATGCCGTTTTCAAAACCCTGGAAGTACGGCAACTGTTCGATCGGACCCTCGGTGACAAAACGGAAGGTCACGTAATTGCTTTCATTGCCGCCATAGCGTGCTTTGATACGAAAGTCATAGGTAGTATTGGCTTCCAGGCCGCTCAGGACGACGGAACGGGAACTGCCATCCAGATTCTTTTCGGACGACCAGGCGTTGTCACTTCCCTTCTTGTATTGGTATGCAAAGCCCGTGACTCCCGAAGCGGAGCAAGACCAAGAGAACGAAGCGCCATTGTCAGTGAGGGTGCTCACGGAAAGGTCTGTCGGCCTCGCCAGTGTAGAATTGACTTCGAAACAGAAATCATCGACAAAGAAAAATAATTGACCTGGCGGGTATTGGATTGCAACGTATCTGGTCCCCTGAGGAAAGTCATTTTCATACAACTCCCAGTCATGCCCTTGCGCAGTTATTACGTCGCTCCAAGTGAAAGAACCGACCTCGCTGTCGGTAGTTGAATAGCCTACCTGAAAACGGTCTGTACTTGGGAATACATAATTCAAGTAGTAGAATGACACCTTCACGGCACAATCGCCGGGCAATCTCGGAGAAATCAAGTATTGAGACGGAGATGTCGCTTCGTCGCCATAAAAACGGTAACAGCGTGCACCCTCGTAACTGGTCTGATCAGATATTCCTGTAAATTCCCAGGAATGTACGACCTGGCTCCATCCATCCATACCATTTTCAAATCCGTAACTGTAGGGAAGTTCAACGGCCGTGGTAAAACTGAGATTCGCATAACTGCTTTCACTGCTGCCATAAATGGCTTTCAGACGAAACTGATAGTCCGTGTGGGCGGAAAGGCCGCTGACCGTGACGTTCGTGGCGGAGGCGGACAACGACGTTTCTGCCGACCATTGCGAAGCATCCGTTGTTTTAAACTGATAAACATATCCCGTAACGGTCTCGCCCTCCTGCGGCCTTTCCCAGGAAACCGTGGCAGCGTGCTCCGTACAATCCGACAAAGTGAGAATGACAGGCGTGACCGAGAAGTTGAAATTATCCAAATAGATATCCATGAAACTTTTCGTTGTCCACGCTCTGGCGGCCACGTATTTCGTTCCTTTGGGAAAAGTCTTCCCAAAGTGTCCCCACCCTGCCACAACATCAGAATCCCATGTGAAAGAAGAAATGTCATTGGTTTGGGTAGAATAGCCTATCTGAAAGGATAAATCATGCTGTACGATCGGACCTCGCTCATAGTCAAATTCCACATACATGGCCATCCGTCCGTCAAATTCAGGAGAAATCAAATACTGGTAGGCATCTCCACTTACGGTGTTGTCATTACAAAAATGAAAAGCATGGCCACTGCCGCGTTCCACGATCTTTGTGTATTGATTACAATCAACCGTTTTCCATCCCTCTTCTGCCAGCGTGGTTTCAAAGTCATAGGAATAAGGCAGGCCGCGTCCGGAAAAAAGGGACAGGTGCATATAAATGTAATCGCCGCCGGCACCTGCATTAAAGTCGTATCCATCTGAACCTCCGTCCACGCCAACAGCACCCGACTGGGTACTGTTGAACGAGATGCCGGTTATGAATCGGTTGTTGGGAAAAAGATCCTTGGTATAATAGAGGTGGATCGTAGCACCGCCGGCCCCTCTGTTCAGGTCGCCTTTGCTGTCCACAAAGTTTGCCCCGCCCTGGTAAGTGACAAGGTGATATGTACGTCCGTTGAAGGAACGGCTGTCTGGAGCCGTACCCTTCGCATCGCTTATATAGAAATCGGTGATATATCCATTGTTGACACCGTTGCTGCTCTCTGATTTATACAACAGATAGATGTAGTCGCCGTCTGCTCCACGATTCAAATCCTGGTCGATGACACGCCAGCCCTCACTTGTGAGACGATTCTTCAGGCTGGTCGTCTCACTGCTCGAGCCGCCAATGAGCATCACATCTTTGATGCCTTCCGTCTGCCCACGTGCCACCCACGGCAGCAACGCCACCAGCAGCGTCAGACAAATCCGAAGGAGTCTCTCCATATCAGCTTTCATCCAGGTTGACAAACTCGTAATCCTCTGTTCTCGTCGACTGGCAGATCATACCCGTCACCCGCACCGCCACGACCTTCGTCGCGGGGGTTTCATATACTTTTTTAGCAGTCTTTTCCATGGTTTGTGGCAGGCTCCGCTTGTAAGCTATTTTCTATTCCCTTCAAATATAATCATTTCCGAAAAAGAATACAAAAAAACTCACTGCCATCTGACAGTGAGTTTTTATTTCCAGCCGGGAATAGATGCCCGGTCTACCAGCGGTTGAGCGGCATTCCGTTCATCATCATCTTGACCTGACGGCGGGTCTCTTCGATGACCTGCTCGTTCTCCACGTTGCAGAGCACTTTGTCGATCAGTTCCACGATGACGGGCATGTCTTTCTCGACGAGGCCGCGGGAGGTGACGGCCGGCGTACCGACGCGGAGACCGGAGGTCTGGAAGGCGCTGCGGCTGTCAAACGGCACCATGTTCTTGTTGACGGTGATGCCAGCGCGGACGAGGGCCTTCTCGGCCACCTTACCGGTGAGGTCGGGGAACTTCGTGCGGAGATCGATCAGCATCAGGTGGTTGTCGGTGCCGCCGGAGACGATGTAATAGCCCTTCTTGATGAAGGCTTCGGCCAGCGCTTTGGCGTTCTTCTGGACCTGGACCTGATAGTCGCGGAACTCGGGCTGCAGGGCCTCGTAGAAGGCCACAGCCTTGGCGGCGATGCAATGCTCGAGCGGACCGCCCTGGATGCCGGGGAAGACGGCGGAGTTGATCATCGCGCTCATCTTCTTGATTTCACCCTTCGGCGTGGTGATGCCCCACGGGTTGTCGAAGTCCTTGCCGATCAGGATGACGCCGCCGCGCGGACCACGGAGGGTCTTGTGCGTGGTGGAGGTCACGATATGGGCGTATTTCACCGGGTTCTTGAGCAGGCCCGCGGCAATCAGGCCGGCCGGATGCGCCATATCCACCATGAAGATGGCACCCACCTTATCGGCGATGGCGCGCATGCGCTCCCAATCCCATTCACGGGAGTAGGCCGAGGCACCGCCGATAATGAGTTTCGGCTTGTACTCAAGGGCCTTGCGCTCCATGTCGTCGTAATCGACCAGCCCGGTCTCTTTGTTGAGCTGGTAGCCGATGGCATGGTACATCTTGCCGGACATATTGACCGGAGATCCGTGCGTCAGGTGGCCGCCGTGTGCCAAGTCGAGACCCATAAAGGTGTCACCCGGCTGCAGGCAGGTAAAGAATACGGCCATGTTGGCTTGGGCGCCCGAGTGCGGCTGGACATTGGCATATTCGGCGTCGAAGAGCTTGCAAAGACGGTCGATGGCCAGTTGCTCGATCTGGTCAACCACTTCGCAGCCACCATAGTAGCGGGCACGCGGATAGCCTTCTGCATATTTATTGGTGCACACGCTGCCGAGTGCCTCTAGCACCTGCTTGCTCACAAAGTTTTCGGAGGCGATGAGTTCGATGCCTTCGCTCTGGCGCTCCTCTTCCTTGCGGATCAGGTCGGAAATTTGGACGTCTTGTTTCATAGGTTATGTCAGTTTTTATACAATTTGCCTTAATAGCGAATAGATTTACAAAGATAAAACAATTTCCTATATTTGTTCCCTCAATTTTGACAAATCATGTTCAGGAAACTTAAAAACTGCGAGTTGGGCCGAATGTCCGTGGAAGAGTACCAGGGGGCGGAAAAGGCCCCGTTCGTCCTGGTCCTCGACAATGTCCGCAGCCAGCATAACATCGGCTCTGCCTTCCGCACTTGCGACGCCTTCCGCATCGCAAAAATCTGCCTCTGCGGCATTTCTGCCACGCCCCCCTCGCCGGAAATTCACAAGGCTGCTTTGGGTGCGGAGTTCAGCGTGGCCTGGGAGCACTTCGACACGGCCCTGGAAGCCGTGACGCAACTCCGGGCGGAAGGATATACGATTGTGAGTGTAGAGCAGGCAGAAGGATCGACACAACTGCAGGACTTCCGGCCTGAAGCGAACCGGCGCTATGCGCTGGTATTCGGCAATGAAGTCCGTGGCGTCGTGCAAGACGTCGTCGATGCTTCCGACCTGTGCCTGGAAATACCGCAATACGGCACAAAGCACTCCCTCAACGTGTCGGTTTCCATCGGAATCGTCCTTTGGAACATTATTTTGAACAATTTCCGATAGATTCTAAAAAAAGTTACTATATTTGCAGTCCCATTTCGGGAACTCGGGAAGTGGCGCAGTTGGCTAGCGCGCTGCGTTCGGGACGCAGAGGTCGGGTGTTCGAGTCACCTCTTCCCGACAAAAACAGCAGCTCAAAAGGCTGCTGTTTTTATTTATACCGGGGCGCTGCCCCGAACCCCGCGCCTCCCGGCCTTAGTACTTTTGCCAATGCGGATTGGAGTGCGTATTCGACTTGAGAGGCAAAAGTACCGGCCTCCGGCGGTCGCCTGATGGCGACTTGAATATACCGGGGCGCTGCGCCGAATTTCTCTGCATTCTTCTCTGCAAATTGATTTCAGGTGAGCATCTTGACGCTTCAGGGCATTATTCTATCGCGAAACGGATTAAGCGGCGCAACAGATTGCGCAGATCCGCGCAGACCCATACGTCAGTATCGCGAGTCAAAAATAAGCAGATGCTGTGGCGGAAAAACACCTGATTATCAACATGATACAAGAAATCGATTGCGTCAGAATGCGCAATCGATTTCTTGTAAACAGCTAATAATCAATATCTTCAGTGCCACGCGAGGAGGCTGCTTCTGCGAGTTCTAGGGGTTCATCAAATCGACGTTGACGAACCGGATGATATCGTAGATCGATTCGATGGCAGCATCGGCAGGGCCGTCGGGGTCGAGAAGCTTGGCTTTGTTGAGATGGTTGATGGCTTCGCCCCAGAGTTGCTGGCGCCGATAGAGATTGCCGAGCAGATACCAGCCCTGGGGATTGTCGGGCTCGCGCTTGACGAAGTCACGCAGAGACTGATGCGCTTCTTCGAGCGAACCGGCCCGAAGAAGCGCTTCAATGTCTGTGAGGGATTGCGGTTTGTGGTTCATCTTACACCAGACCCGAGAAACCCATGAAGGCCAGAGCCATGATGCCGGCAGTCAGCAGGGCGATGGGAACGCCTTTGAAACCCTTGGGCACATTGCTCAGCTCGAGCTGCTCGCGGATACCCGCGAAGAGAATCAGGGCCAGGCCGTAGCCGATGGCCGTGGCGATGGCGAAGATGAGGGATTCACCCAGGCCCAGCATGCGGGCGCCTTCCGCGAATCCGAAATTGTATTCATTGGTCACTACCTGGATGGCGACACCGAGCACGACGCAGTTGGTGGTGATCAGCGGCAGGAAGATACCCAGCGCCTGGTAGAGCGAGGGACTGATCTTCTTGATGATGATCTCGACCATCTGGACGAGGGAAGCGATCACGAGGATAAAGCTCACGGTCTGCAGGAATACCAGGTTGAAGGGAACCAGCACGTACTTCTGCAGCAGGAAGGTCACCAGCGTGGCAATGGCCATGACAAAAGTCACGGCAGCGGTCATACCGACGGCCGTATTCACTTTCTTCGAAACACCCAGGAACGGGCAAACGCCCAGGAACTGGCTCAGGACGACATTGTTGACAAATATCGCAGAGATGAAAATAAGCAGGATCTTCATAGTGATTATGCCTTATTGGTGATCTTTCTGAAAACGACCATGAGATAAGCCAGGACGATGAACGCGCCCGGCGCAAGGACGAAGGCCAGCATGCCGTCACCCTGAAGGAACTTCCAGCCAAAGGCCGAACCGCTGCCCAGAATCTCGCGCACCAAGCCGATGGCGGTCAGTGCGATGGTGAAGCCCAGGCCGATACCCACGCCGTCGAGGGCGGAGTCGCCCACGCTGTTCTTGTTGGCGAAGGCCTCGGCGCGGCCAAGGATGATACAGTTGACCACGATCAGCGGCAGGAAGATGCCCAGTGCATCATAAAGCACCGGCACATAGGCCTGCAGCAGAAGCTGCACGATGGTCACGAACGAGGCGATCACCACGATGTACGAGGGGATACGCACCTTGTCGGGAATGAAGCGGGCGATGGCCGAGATCGTGATGTTCGAAAGAATCAGCACGATCATGGTAGCCAGGCCCATGCCCAGGCCGTTGATGGCGGAAGTGGTGGTGCCCAGCGTAGGGCACATACCCAGGACGAGCACAAACGTCGGGTTGTTCTTGACGATGCCGTCGACAATCAGTTGGAGTTTGCTATTCTTGCTCATTGCCCTCGGAATTTAAGGTTTCTGCCGGCCGGCAGTTTTTCTGGAATACCGCATAGGCGTCGTTG
>JAEEGI010012113.1_pt1 | contig 18483 bp, 14 predicted proteins | sample 8958751 | NCBI WGS metagenome assembly JAEEGI01 (sample SAMN16246545, study PRJNA631951) | gut metagenome | biome: gut microbiome; feature: rumen; material: KS-attached | host: Bos | place: Iran: Karaj | collected 2018-10 | reverse complement strand
TTTTCTTTTGCCAATTGTTTGTGTATGGGATTGCATTTGCTCATTTTGGTCATTATTAGAGGCAGTTTGAACTTCCACTTTCAATCCAATGGATAATTATGGAAATAGTTATTGCTTTATATGCATTGTTTATCCTGACCGCTGTCATAAGTTTGGGAATGTACATTTTCCCAATAAGCCTCATGGCTATATGGATGTTGGATTTACTGTATATACTATGTGCCTTAGTGTGGTTGGGCATGTTCATCTGGACGGTTCCGTGGCGAAATCTCAAATTGCTCAAAGAACTGAGGATGCTGGGCTTCATGAGTTTCATGTATCTTTTAAAGGCTATTTTACTGGTGTTCTATAGGCCGAGTTTGAAAGGTTTTTCCACATGCGGATCATCCGATGTGATGTTGCAAAGCATTTTTTACGGAAATTGGCTTATTTGTTTATTGATTCTGTTAACATCCATGGTAGCGATTGAGTTTGGTTATAAAAAACATGGATATATCACGCTGTTATTGTCTGGTATACAGGCAATAGTCTATGGGGCGGTATTTGTATTGGTTGATAGGCTTGGAAATATATAGGCTGGAAGAGGCGGAACATGAATCATGCATATATCATCAAATCTCCAGAAAACGAGGCAGAAGTTCACGGGATGTGGCGGTTGAATCATACGGTTTTCGCGGAGGAATATCCGCAACATCCGACAAGTGAGGATGGTTGTCTGATTGACAAGTTCCACGGCAAGAACATCTACCGCATCGCATGGGATGGGAAGAACGTACTGGGCATGATTTCCGCCCATTGGCGGCCGCCGTTCTCCGCTGTGGCGAAATTCGGGGGTACCGTGGAACGTCATATAGTTGATGGCAAGACGGCAGAAATCCGCCTGCTGGCGTTGCAGAAGGAAGTCCGTGGCACGTCGGTGGCGGTGCGGCTGGCTGTGTCGTTGATGACGGAATTGCAGTCGCTTGGAATGGAACGTCTGGTTATTTCCGGCATTTCCGTGCAAGTACGTTTCTATCGTCATGTCGGTTTTGAAATCGTCGGCGAACCTGTTTCGGAGAACGGCATTTTGTTCTATCCGATGATTGGTCGGCTGGAGGAGATATTGTCAAGAAAAGATATCTGTGAACGATATGCATGTAATTTGAAATAGGCATTGGGATATTATATTTTATCAAACACTATTATGATATAAACGAAATGGATAAAATATGCGTCAATATCTAATTGGAATCGTGTTGTTTTGGGTGGTTGTATGCTTTGCACAGCCTGTTTCACTAAGCGATTTTGCGGCTGTTTACAAGGCGAAGGTGGAGCATGAAGGAGCGAATGTCGTGCGATTGACGTCGCCTAGCGCGGAATGGAATGCGGGGCTGGTGTGGAAAAATCCACAAGGGGCGGATTTTTCGAAGGCGAAATGGCTGGCGGTCGATGTGGAGAATCTGTCGAAGACGCGACAAGGGCGGTTGACGATGCATGTTTCCGCCGGCGGGGTGAGCGGCGATTCAGGCGATCATGCGACGGCCATCTTCAAGAAGAACCGTTCCGTCAACACGGGAATCGGCCTCAATCCAGGCGAAAAAGGCACGATGAAACTGCTGCTGACGCATCCGGAAGTCTATGGTGCGCCGCAGGATGCACGTGGCATCACGGTCATCGACACGGCGCATGTCACGATGATTGAATTCAAGATGCAGTGGCCGTTTGAAGATGAATTCGATGGACTGGCGGATTACCGTCTGTCCAACCTGCGGTTAGAAGGCGAACCGGACGCGAAACGGCATGTCGATGCAGACAAATATGTGCCATTTGTTGACAAATATGGACAATTCGTCCATGATGAATGGCCTGCCAAAGTCCATTCGGATGATGAACTGGCGGCCGATCTGGCCGATGAATTAAAACATCTTCAAGCCGCACCGAAATCGTGGGATCGTTTCGGCGGTTGGGCGGATGGTCCGCAGTTGAAGGCGACAGGCCATTTCCGCACGGAAAAAGTCGATGGCAAATGGTGGCTGGTGACGCCGGAAGGTCATTTGTTCTTTTCGGTCGGCATCGATGTAACCCGCGTCATGACCGATATTACGGATGCCAAACGACATCCCAGTTGGTTTCAGTCGGAGATTCCTGCGGACGGCAAAATGCCGTTCACGATTTGGAATCTTGAAAAGAAATTCGGCAAGAAGGTTTTTGCGGCGGATTACTATGATTTCGTCATCAAGCGGTTTGATTCATGGGGGCTCAATACGATTGGCAATTGGAGCGCGTCCGATTTGGCGTTGATGAGCCGCAAGCCGTATGTCATGTCCGTTCTCGAACGTGCACGGGGCGTGAAACGCCATCCGAAAATCAATATCTACGATTTGGAAGACGCTGGTTTTGAAGAGAATATGCATGCGGCAATCCGCCAGCGTTTTGAAATGGATGCGGCGTTGCGGCATGCGGCGACGGATCCGATGTGTATCGGATTTTTTGTCGATAACGAACTGCAGTTCCAGCGGTGGATTCCGTCCGTCGGCGGCAAGGAGAAGGCGGAGGCGGGGCTGGATTTGTATTTCCGCGTCTGCAAGGAGGAATTGGCGAAAGCGGCGCCCGGCAAGCTGTATCTGGGCAGTCGTTTCGTTGGTTTCCGGCAGGCGGGAATCCTGTGGCGGACGGCGGCGAAATACTGCGATGTCATCACCGTAAATGCCTACGCCAATTCCGTCTATAACATTTCAGAGAAAATGTTCGACGCGGGAGCGGACAAGCCGTTGCTCGTTGGCGAATTTCATTTTGGCTGTCTGGACCGCGGCATGTTCAAGGCTGGATTGGCTCCTGTCTATGACCAAACGGAGCGTGGTCGAAGCTTTGAGCGTTTTGCAGAAGGTTGTCTGCGGCATCCATTGATTGTCGGCTGCCATTGGTTCCAATATCGCGACCAGCCGTTGCTTGGACGCGGCGACGGTGAAGCGTATCAGATTGGTTTCGTCGATGTGTGCGACAGGCCGTATCGCGAAATTTGCGATGCGGCCCGTCGCTTCGGTGAAACCATGTATGGTGGACGATAAAGGCACTGGACAGAGCCAGTGCCTCTTCATGCTTGGTGGAGGCTATGCATCTCCATCCCTGCGTAACTTTATGCAAAATCAATCCACGTAAAACACACGGTTGGGCTTTCGCGGAGCGGCCTGCGGGCGGTCGCCGTCGATGAAACCGACGGCGCAATGGCCGATACCTTCCCATTCGCCTTCGACGCCGAGTTTCTTTAGAAGTTGTTTGTATTTATCCGTTTCGAACTCTTCTTTCGCACGATGGATCCAGATGCTGCCGAGGCCGAGCGAATGGGCGGCGAGCAGCATGTTGCCCATGACGAGACTGCCGTCGTAAACACGGATGGGGGAAGATTTAGCGGCTAATACGACCAGAATCACGGGAGCGCCGTAGAACGGATCGAAACCTTCCTGCCAACCGCCGATTTTGCGATTGTCGTCCGCAAGTTCATCCCGCAGTTTCTTGTTGGTGATGGCGACGGTGATGACGCCCTGCCGCCCCATGCCGCTGGCGGCGTAGAGGCCCGCTTCGATGATCTGGTTGATGTCGTCTTTTGAAGGCATGTCCGCCTTGAATTTGCGGATGCTGCGGCGTTCTTCCATTGCTTTGATGATGTCGTTCATGGTGCGACCTCCTGTTGAGCGTTTGTTCGGCCCGATTTTGCCATGGCTGGGCCGTTTGCCATATTTCATTGTTAACATTGAAGAAAATCAATATGTTATATGTTAGCATATAAATGTAACATTTCATTCGATAACGTCAAGAGGCGGTTGCTTCCTTTGAAAAGAACGATATTGGGAAAAAATGGTTGCGTCATTATATTATAGGAGGCGATATCATTTGCTCAAATGAATATGAATCGCGGAAAGAGATTGCAACCCATTGTAAAACAAGAGGATGACCATCATGAAGAAGTACGTTTGCGAAATCTGCGGCTATGTGTACGATCCTGAAAAGGGCGATCCCGAACACAACATTCCGGCCGGAACGCCGTTTGAAAAGTTGCCCGACGACTGGGAATGCCCGGAATGCGGCGTCGGCAAAGATGAATTCAAGCCTGAAGACGAAAAAGAATAAAGAACCACGAATGGACACGAATGGACACGAATGTTCATTTTGTCCACGGTATACACGGAATAAACAGAAGCCTTGCTGTCAGACCTTCTGCCAGCAAGGCTTCTGTTTTTTTTGCATTAAGCATTAAGCATTAAGCATTAAGCATTGTCCAGATATTTTTTGACAGTGCGTCGATCCATACCAGAGGCTTTGGCGGTGGCGAGCACGCTGCCATGACGTTTGTGGAGAGCGACAATATAACGCGAAAGCAGTTCGTCTGCCGTCATATTACAACGATTGAAGAAGGCTTCATCGTCCGTGGCAGGGCTGATACGATTAGTCGTCATCGGTGTGTAATCGCCTCGTATCAGGAGATTTCGGAGGCATTGCTCCAATTCGCGGACATTGCCCGGCCATGGGTAATCCATGCCGAGATGACGGATGATCCAGTCGCTGCATTGCGAGGCGAAATCGACGGCATCCTGTCCGTCTAGAATGCGTTTCGCGAGAATGATGACGAACTGTCGCAATTCATCTTCCTGACCGTCGATCAGCGTACGGAGCGGGGCGGTATGGATGGTGTCCGAACAGATTCGGAAGAGAAGGTCCTGTCGGAATTTACCGCAACGACAAGCATCTTGTAAATCAATGTTCGAAGCGGCGATAATCTTGCCGACGAAGGAGAGCGGCGCGGTGTCGCCGATTCGCTGGAACTGTCTGGTTTGCAACAATCTCAATAGTTTGGCTTGTGTTTCGATACTGACATCTCCAATTTCATCAAGGAAGATGCAACCATGAGTCTGGCAGGTTTCAAAATGGCCATGGCGTTCGCGGATGGCGCCTGTGAAGGCGCCTTTCGCATGGCCGAACAGTTCCGATTCGATGAGTGACTGCGGCATGGCGGAGAGCTGCACGGGATGGAAACAGTTGAGATAGAATTCTTCAAAGCGCATCGCTTTGGGATCGAACGGGATAAATTGCGAAAAGGCGATGGCTCGCGCAACCAGTTCTTTTCCCGTGCCGGATTCACCCGTCACCAACGTGGTGATCGTGTCCATTTTCGTGAACAGTTGGCGGTAGTAGCGATAGAGATCGCAGGTGAAAATGGACTGCCAAATGGCGGTACGCAGGTTGGCGGCGGCCATCGTGCCACCTGCGATGAAATCGAAAATGTAGTTGAACGCACGGTGAATCTGGTGGAAAAGCGCGAAAATCTCTTCGGGACGGAAAATGCTCGGATATGGGCGGTTAGGTAGCAGAATGACACGATTGAAATCGCGGTTGAAATCATCGTACAACTGCGCGTTTTCTGTTTCGGCGGCCGTGCCGAGATAGATGTTACTGGTCATGGGGGCGTTGTATTTGCCGAACAGCCAGTAGAGGGCGAGCATGTCCCAATCGTTGAGAAGTGTTTTGTCCACTGTTGTCATGGCATCCGACCATTTTGACAACCCCTTCTTGACAAGATGGTTGCAGAGATTGAAAATAGCAGGGAGGTTTTTGTTGACGGACAATTCACCGTTGAGGCTATGCCAGACTTGGTAAAGCCCTATGTGCTTGCGGCCGAGCAACTTCTTTTCAATATCCGTCCGTTCGGCGGAAAACGGGCTGGTGAAGACCAATTTGCCGACAAGTTTGATCTGCGCCATTTCCGTTTGGCTGAAGATCGTTTGTGTTTGGTCGTTTTTCATGTCATGCCTAAAAACTGCTTTAAGAGTAATGATTGTACAAAAATACACATTAATATATACATAAAATGTACAATACAAGATGATGAGTGTGAAAAAAACGTATGATGGATATGCATGGTGAATTATTATAACATATTGGAAATAAGTATGATAATATGAATTTTGCTCCTTCTTTTTGAAATGTGGCATTGATTTTGCTTATAACATAATATAAGAAACAGCACCGCTAAACGACAAAGGATGGATTGAACAATGAAATGGTTATCATACGCAGATAAGACGGCGCTTGTCAGCGGCGACCGCCACATCAGCTACGGACAGCTTATCGGCATGGTCCGCCGCACAAGCGAAAAGATGTCGGCGTTCAGCAAACGCGGCGATCGTATCGCCATCATCGGTGCCAATTCGCCCGAATGGGTGCTCGCCATGTATTCCATCTGGAACATCCATGCGACACTCGTTCCTATCGATTTTATGTCCACGCCGGAAGAAGTCGCGTACATATTGGACGACTGCACGCCGACGGTCATTTGGTGCGACGCGAAAACGTGTGAGAAGACGGAACAAGCCCTGAAGCTGATGAAAAAGACGAATCCGGCTGTCATGCGGTTGGAGTCGTTGGCGGACTGCGATACGACGGAAAGCAAAGACTGCGAAGGCGTCGGCGAAAGTTCAGACGACGAACTGGCGATGATCATCTACACGTCTGGCACGACGGGATCGCCGAAAGGCGTCATGCTAACGTTTGAGAACCTTCGCTCTAACACGGAAGCATGCTCCACGCAGATTGAAGTGTTCATTCCGGACGACCGTGTCATGGTTATTTTGCCGTTGCATCATGCCTATCCGCTGATGGCGAGCGTGGTCATGCCGATGTCCATCAATGCAATGGCGGTTTTCGCGCAGGACATGACGGCGGAATCCATCATGAAGGCATTGAAGGACAATCAGGCGACGTTCATCGTCGGGGTCCCGCGGTTGCTGGAGCTTTTCCGTAACGCGTTGATGCGCAAAGTCACAGCGACGTTGCTTGGGCGGATCATGTACCGCATCAGCGCGGCCTGCCATTCGCTGAAAATCTCCCGTATCATCTTCAAGAAAGTGCAGGATGCCTTCGGTGGCCACATGCGTTATATTTCATCTGGCGGCGCCGCGAACGACCCACAGGTCACACGCGATTATTACGCCCTTGGTTTCCAACTGCTTGAAGGCTACGGTATGACGGAAACAGCGCCGATGATCTCCTTCACGCCGCCTGGCCGTTACAAGCCTGGCTCTCCCGGCAAGCCCATCCCGTGCAACGAAGTGAGAATTGTCGATGGCGAAGTGATGGTCCGCGGAAAAAACGTCATGAAGGGCTACTACAACAAGCCGCAGGAGACGGCGGAGGCGCTGACAGCAGATGGCTGGCTCCACACGGGCGATTTGGGCTACATCGACGAAGACGGCTTCCTCTTCCTGACGGGCCGCAGCAAGGAGCTGATCATTCTCGGCAACGGAAAAAACATCAGCCCGACGGAAATCGAGCAGAAGCTCATGGACATGTCGGACGGCTTGTTCGGCGAATGTGCGCTCACCGACGATGGTCATAATCTCATGGCGTTGATTGTTCCGGACATGGATGCCATCGCCGAAAAAGGCATCGTCAACATCCGCCAAACCATCATGGATGTGGTCATCGAACCGTACAACGAAACGGCACCGTCGTACAAACGTGTTGCGGACATCATCATCCGCAACACGCCGTTGCCGAGGACTCGCCTGGGCAAACTGCGCCGCCACATCATCCGGCAGGAATTGGCCGCCGCCGCTCGCGGCGAGGCCGTAAAAGCGGCTGCGGCTGAGAATCCCGCGCCCGACACGAAGACGTATCGCGGCGTGGCCGCCTGCATTGAGAAGATTGCAGGACGGGCCATTGGTCCAGATGAACATTTCGAATTGGATTTGGGCATGGATTCATTGGCGAAGATGAATCTGCTCAGCTCGCTGTCCGCCGAACTCGGCGTGTCGCTGCAGGTCGAGACGCTTGCGAAGCATCCGACGGCGCGGTCGCTGGCAGAGGCGATCGACGCAGGCGGTGAAGCCGTCGCCGCCACGCCATCGAAGAAATACGAACTGCCGAAGACGGGCTGGACGCATGGTTTCTTCCGGCTGTGCATGAAAGGATTCCTGCGGTGCATCTCCAAGCCGGAAATCACTGGGCAGGAGAATATTCCAAATGGACCATGCATTTTCGCCCCAAACCACCAAAGCTCGCTGGACGCGTTCTATCTCAGCGCTGCCATCGACGCCAAACGCTTCCATGACACGTATTTCTACGCGATTTCCAAATTTGTCGATGGTGCGATCAGCGGTTATCTCGCACGGCATCACAACGTTGTTGCGATGGAGCTCAACGGCGATCTGCGGGAGCCCATAGGACTGTTGGAATCGGCGTTGAAGGACGGAAAATCCGTCGCTATCTTCCCTGAAGGTACGCGTAGCATGGATGGATCGATGGGCGAATTCCATCTGACATTCGCGCAATTGTCTATCAATGCGCAAGTTCCTGTCGTTCCCGTTGTTATCGATGGCGCGTTCGATGTCCTGCCGCGTGGCAAGAGTCTCCCTGCCTATGGCAAGACGGTGAAGCTTACCTTCCTGCCGCCGATTACGCCAGACGCGAACAAGACGGCGGAGGCGATTCTTCATGAAACACGGGAGAAAATCCAGGCTGGTCTTGAGAAAAAATAAAACGAGCCTAAGTGATGCGGGCCGCTTCTTGTGAATCAAGAGGTGGCCTTTTTCGTTCTGCCGATGGCGAGCAAGGCGAGATTGATGGCGAAGGCCAGAAAGACCGCTGCATGACTGAAATTGCCCGGCAGGAATTTGCTAAGCAACGAGAGGCTTCCACCAATGATAATCGCGGCGATGACGAAGGCTCGCCGCGATTGCATGCCGAACAACCCCCAGATGACGGGAATGACGAAGGCTCCTGCGTATGTTCCCAATGCCATGAGCAGCACGTTCAGAATTGAATGGAATTTTAGTGTGATCAGAACCGATAGGATGCTGAGAATGATTGTGCAAATCATTGTCAGACGGATGCTTTTGCGGGAGTCCAAATCATCTTGGAATATCTGTGAAAGCAATTCTGCTGCAGTGAACAATGTTGTATCCGCTGATGACATGATGGCGGAAAGGATGCAGAAATATAATGGGATGAGCACCGCTGGATGCGAAAAGAGATTCTTGATGATGACAAAGAAGACGGATTCGTTTCCTGTTCCTTTGAAAACAGGCCCGAAAACGCCGATGTAGGACAAAAGAAAGGCGATAGGCACGAGAACGGCGATGGAGATGATCACTGCGTTTCGCGCGGTCTTTTCGTCTTTTGCACAGAACAGTCGTGAATAAATATCGGGGCCGACGACATACGTGCTCGAATACGTAAACAACATGACCAGAAGCTCCATCCATGTGAATTTCTCCGAAATCAGCGGGGCGGTCTGCGCAGGCATGGCAATCACGCTGTGGATGACATGTTGTTGGAATAAAACAATTGCGACGAGCAGAAGTCCCGCGATGATCAGAAATACTTGCAGGAGGTCGGTCTTGATGATGGACAGTTGACCGCCCATCGCCGTGTAGGCGGTCAATGTCAGGCCGATGGCCAACGCTGCATGTGTGTATGAGATGTTCAAGACGGCCGTTGTGATTTTCGCGGCACCGATAATCTGCGCCGCGATGACGCCGAGCCATGCGATGGCGATGACGGCGGAGGATATTGTCTTCACGTCGTTGCCGTAGAAACTGCCGAGCAGGGCGGGGAGATTGTAGCCTTTGAATTTTGCAAGTGGTTTGACGAGAAAGAGAAGGATGGCCAATCCAAATGCACCGCATAGCATGAACCATGCTCCGGCCCAGCCTTTTTGTGCGGCGAAATCGATGCTGCCTAGAATGGCGGAACTACCGAGAATGGTTGCCAGCAAAGAACCTGCGATTTGGATGGCGCCGCCATTGCGGCCTGCGACGTAGTAGTCCGCCGCCGTTTTTATTTTGCGGATGCACAGGCAGCCAATGATCATGGCTGCTAATAGATAAAGGTACAAAAAGGCAATGTTCATGAAATATCAGAGGCCCAATGGCTCAATGCTGCGTTGCAGGATGCCAGTCATGTGGGCGATGGCGATGCCATAGTTTGTGAAGGGGATGTTCTGATCGTCCGCACATTTGGCACGGTAATGCATTTCGCGTTCCGTCAGCATACAGCCGCCGCAATGGACGACGACGGCGTAGCGTGACAGATCGTCTGGAAAGCCTGTGCCGCTTGTGAATTCGAACTGAACATCCTTTCCACAATGCTTGCGGATCAATTTGGGAAGTTTCTCCGTACCGATGTCGCCGCATTGACGGTGATGCGTGCAGCCTTCTGAAATCAAAACGATGTCGCCATCGCGCAACGTGTCCAATGCCTTGACGCCTTTTACCGCTCCCGTCAGATAACCTTTGTAACGGGAGAAAAGGATGGAGAACGATGTCAGCGGAATGTCTCGTGGCACGATTTGCGCGACTTTCGCAAATGCTTGGCTATCCGTCACTACCAAACGTGGCGGCGACGACAGTTTCGCCAATGCCTGTGGCAGTTCTGTTTCCTTTGTGACGACGCCGATGGCGTTGCTGTCCAATATGTCACGCAATGTCTGGACTTGCGGGAGGATGAGGCGGCCTTTCGGTGCGGCCGCGTCGATGGGCGTCACCATGACGACGACATCTCCAGGCGACAGCAAATCGCCGATGACGCGGTTGGAATTGTCGTCCTTAGGGGCGGTTTTCGCCATGAGCTCCTTCAAATCATAGATGCCTTGGCCTGTCACGGCGCTGACGGCGATCACCGGCAGATTTTCCGTGATGGCGGGCGGCATGGCCAAATCCGCCTTGTTGATGGCGACGACGCAGGGTATCTCCTTGGCTTTGATCAACTTGAGGATTTCGTTATCCGCCGTTGTCACACCAGCCGTTGCGTCGATGACCATGACGGCCAGATCCGTTTTGTTCAGCATCTGGCGAGCCTTGCGCATGCGCAGGGCGCCGAGCTCCGTATCGTCGTCAAGACCGGGCGTGTCGAACATGACGACAGGCCCTAACGGCAACAGCTCCATGGACTTGAGGACGGGATCAGTCGTCGTTCCGCGGGTATCCGAAACGACGGACATGTCCTGCCCCGTCACGGCGTTCATGAGGCTTGATTTGCCGACGTTGCTTCTGCCGAAGAATCCGATGTGCAGTCTTTCAGACGATGTGGTGGTGTTCATAATATTTACTCTTTAGAAGCGGAAGTCGCGCTGTCCGTTTTCGATTTCCTGCAGATGGCGTTTTGCGATTTCGCGGATCTTCTCGCTGGGAACCTTTTCGATTTCCTGTGCGATAAGTTTCTCGCCGATGGCGCGTGTTTCTGGTGTTGCGTAGTCCATAAGATATTCTTTCAGCGTCATTAACGCATTGGGATGGCAGCAGTTGAGAATCTGCTGAGACTTGCAGAGCGCCATGAAACGGTCGCCTGTGCGGCCTTCGCGATAGCAGGCCGTGCAGAAGCTCGGGATGTAGCCCATCTCCATGAGCCAGCGGGCGACTTCGTCCAACGTGCGGCGGTCATTGACGTCGAATTGGGCGGATTCCTCCGCTTCAGGCGTGTTGTCGGCATAGCCGCCGACGCTTGTTTTGGAAGCGCCGCTGATCTGCGATATGCCGAGATGCAGGACGCGTTCGCGCGTCTTCTGGCTTTCACGCGTGGAGACGATCATGCCTGTGTAGGGGACGGCCACGCGGATGCAGGCCACGATTTTTGCGAACTGGTCATCATCGATGCCGTTTTTGAACGTGGAGGGATCGATGTCGTCTGCGGCGCGGATGCGCGGGACGGAAATCGTATGCGGGCCGACGCCAAAGGCCGCTTCCAGATGTTCCGCATGCATGAGCAACGCGGAGAATTCATAGCGGTAACGTTCCAGACCGAAAAGAACGCCGAGACCGACGTCGTCAATACCGCCTTCCATGGCGCGATCCATGGCTTCCGTATGGTAGCAATAGTCGTGTTTCGGGCCGCTCGGATGCAGGATTTCGTAGCTTTCCTTATGATACGTCTCTTGGAAGAGGATGTACGTACCGATGCCCGCGTCCTTCAGTTTGCGGTAGTTTTCAACGGTTGTTGCGGCGATGTTCACGTTGACGCGGCGGATGGCGCCGTTCTTGTGTTTGATGCTGTAAATCGTCTTGATGGATTCCAGAATGTATTCAATTGGATTTTCGACGGGATGTTCGCCGCATTCGATGGCTAGCCGCTTGTGCCCCATGTCCTGCAGGGCGATAACTTCGCGGCGGATTTCGTCCTGCGTGAGCTTTTTGCGCGGAATGTGTTTGTTCTTAAGATGATACGGACAATAGACACAGCCATTGACGCAGTAGTTGGAGAGGTACAACGGAGCGAAGAAGACGATACGGTTGCCGTAGAAATCCTTCTTGATCTGTTCGGCCAACGCGTAGATCTCTTGATTCTTCTCTTCGATGTCGCAATCTAAAAGGACGGCCGCCTCACGATGGCTCAAGCCCTTGCGCAGCTTCGCTTTAGCGATGATCTGGTCGATCAATTCGACGTTGTGTTTGTTCTTTTCCGCGTAGTCCAACGACGCGAGCACTTCTTCATGGTTGATGAACTCTTCTGCCTTGTGTGATTTCGGATCGTACAGCATGTTTTGTTCTCTCTTTTGGTTGTTGATTATGTGAAATGAAAAATGATCAGTAAAGCGCATCGCCGCGGTCAACGACGACATGGCATCCGATGGTCGATAGCTCTTTATCGAGCATGGCGACGCCTTCAACGGCCTCCAAGCCTGTGTTAGCCTTGTGGTCGTAGAGCGTGTAGTTGTCGCGCAGGTCAACTGGTGACAGGTTCGGCATGATGACGTTTGCTCCCGCTAGAATGCCGCGCAATCTGCCTTGCGGATGCAGGGTGGCGAGGGCGGTCGTCGATGGAAGGAGGACTTTCGGTAGCGTCAGACGGACGAGCGACAGCATGAGCAGCGTCGTTTCGACGGAACCCGCAGGTTCTTTTGCGAACGGCGTCGCTTGATGCGGGATGAATGGACCGAGCCCAACCATTTGCGGACGGAAGTCCTGTATGAACGCGAGATCGGAGGCGAGGCATTCCGCCGTCTGGAATGGCGAACCGATCATCATGCCGCAACCAACCTGATAGCCAAGCTCCTTCAGCCATTCCAGACATTGCATCCGGTTGGAGAACTTCTGGAAGGAAGGATGGAGCTTCGCGTAGTGCCATTCCGTGGCGGTTTCATGGCGGAGCAGATAGCGGTCCGCTCCGGCCTCTTTCAAACGGCGGTAGCTCTCTTTGGAACGTTCTCCGAGGGAGAGAGTTATGGCGATATCTGGACGGCGCGATTTCACGGATGAGACGATGTCGCACATCCGTTCGTCCGTGAAAAAGGCATCTTCTCCGCCTTGCAGGACGAGTGTCCGCAAGCCTGCCGCATAGCCTTGCACAAGGCAGTCGAGAATCTGCTCTTTTGTCAGACGGTAGCGGACGACATCCTTGTTGCTACGACGGATGCCGCAGTACAGGCAGTCGTTCTTGCAGTAGTTGGTGAATTCCACCAAGCCACGCAGGAAGATGGCCTGCCCGAAATTGGCGATGCGCAGGGCGTTTGCACAGGATTTCGCGTATTCCGCGTCCTCTGCGCCCGCATGCGTCATAATCTGCAGGAAATCCTTCTCCTGCAAATGGTTGCCGTCTTTCAAGGCATCAATCAGTTGTCTTGCCGTTTCGTTCATTACAGTTTTGCCATCAAAGCTTTTGATGTGACGCCTTTAAGCATGCCGAGCTTGCCGGAGAGGGAACTGATCACGTCCATCGGCGCGTCGAGAGTCACGCTGATGACGGAGATGTTCCGCGGCTTGTAGGGGATGCCCATGCGGCCGATGATGTATTGCCTGTATTCGTGCAGCAGTTCATTGAGCGGCGCGACCGAATCCGGCTCGTCCACAATGATGCCGATTAATGCAACTCTGGTTTCCATGGTTGGTTTTGTAAGGTGTAACGGCGGCGTCCCCGCCGTCGGATGTGTCGGCGGCGTCCCCGCCGTCGGGTGTGTCGGCGGCGTCCCCGCCGTCGGGTGTGTCGGCGGCGTCCCCGCCGTCGATTTTTAATACAAAAAAAGCACGTCCCGCGCAAGAGACAGGACGTGCTGAAATAATTGCTTTACAACTGTTTGCCGCGTTGTTTAGGTCTCTGAAGGAGCCTGCCCATACGGTTACGTTGTGCATTTTAGATTTCGCATGCCTTCCTCCTTGGCGCGTGGCTTTGGAGTCAGTACGCTAGATAATATAGTATCTATTGGCGGGATGGCAAATGATCAGGACGTTTTTCAATGCAGTTTTGCGTCGAAAATGATGCCGTTAAGGGCTTTTTTGACGTGGACGCCCCAAAAAGGCGTCGGCGTATAGTTCCAATCTTCAAGGAGTTGCGGTGCGCATTTTGGATGGAAGCTGAAGGCCGTCCAATTAAGGCGGTTCGCTTGAATGACGCCTATGACGTCTTTCGGCCATGTGGATTCCACGCCGACCGTTTCTTTGCGGGCCGATTCTTCAATGAAAGAGAAGTCCTCCCAACGGCGCGGGTTGCCGACTTCACCAATGAACAGTGGATGTTTTTCAGCCGCTTTTAGAACATACTTATCCCATTGGAATTTCCATGGATAGATATGAGAGGAATAGACGATGCCTCGGCCTTTCGCCGTGTCTTGCAAAACATATTCACCATTGGCGACGCCTGTCAAATCAAAGCCCCAATCCAATCCGCCGACGATGACGACGTTGTCCGCTTTCGCATTGCGCACGGTGTCTAAAAGCTTCTGCATGGCGGACTTCCATTCCGCCCAACCGATACTGTGCGGTTCATTGAAAAGTTCGAAGAGGACGCCTGGTTGGTTGGCATAACGTGTCGCCGCGTCATGCCAGAATTCGATCTGCTCATCATTAGGACTTTTGAAACGGTGCAGATCCAATACGACATATGCGTTTCGCTGATTCGCCTCACTGATGACAGAATCGATCAAGCTCCTGTATTTCATGCCTTTATCATTCTGCCATTTGTTTCGTCCTGACCAGAATTCATCCGTGACAGGCAGGCGGATGACATTCGCATGCCATTGCTCAATGGCGACTTGCAGGCTTTTGAGAATCTGCTCGCCGTCTGCACTCCATTGCAATGAATCGATGCAGACGCCTTGCAACCAAATCTCCTGTCCATTTTCGTCAACCAGTTGGTTGCCGTTGACGCGGAGCGGGGAGGGCGTCTTGTCCAATGGAGGCATTTTTGACGATGCCACGATGGGTGGCGGTTTGGGCAAGTCATCTTTGCTTGCAGATAAGATTTCCAGTTCCGCCACATCAAGACAGCCAGATTTGGCCTGTAGAAGATACGGCATGATTTCCAGATAGGCCGCGTTTTCAGGCACTTTGAAGACTTTGTCGATGTCCTGCCAATTGGTCGTCCCATTGAATTGCTGATCGACGGCGACAGGCGGTATCTCCTTGTCGTTGTTATCTTTGAATTTTAGAATCAGATGGCCGTTGTTCCAATTCTGTGCGCCATGTTCGATGGCGACGGCGCGAATCCGCGCCGTCAACCGCAACGCGATGGGACGGGATGACTGCGGCATGTAGCAACGGCGGTAGATCATGACATGTTTCTCCGGCTCAATGGTTTGCAGACGCAGAAAGACCGTGTCACCATCCTTTTGCAAGCGAACGGTTTCGCTCTGCTGCCAATCCTCCTGCTTGCTGAAATCCATTGAGAACAATGGTTTCGTTTCCTGCGCATGGGGGAACAATGGTAGAAAAACACAGATGGCCATGAAAATGTCAAATCTGAAATGGAAAGTCATATTGATTTTCTTCGAAATGCTTGTTATTGAGTGAATTATCATAAAGATATTCCATGAATTGATAAAATAAAGAACGTATGGGAGAAAAAAAGTGTTTTGAAGGAGAAAGTGTTCAGATTTGCCTTGCAGGAAGCGCTGTATATATTAGGTAAAAGATAATCGCTACCCTTATGTTGGAGACATCGATGAAATTTGCCCTCTTGAAAGTATTGGTTATATTGGCAGTTGTTGTCAACGCGAATGAAATATCACCTTCCCATAAAAGGAGCAGTATGAAAACTTGGCCTGTTTTGAAGCATTATGACCAGAATCACGTCGCGAAAATCGCTTTGCCGTTGGGCGGTATTGGCACGGGAACGCTGTCGTTGGGCGGACGCGGCGATTTCCGCGACTGCGAAATCATGAACACGCCCGCGAAGGGCGCCATCGGTGTGGCGTTGAATTTCTGCGTCCAGGCGCAACCTGAAGGCGGAAAGCCATTTGCAAAACTGCTGGAAGGACCGTATTCCGATTTCCAATATGAAGGGCCGTCGGGCTCGCGGGCATGGAATCACGGCATGCCGCGTTTCCGCAACGTTACGTTCGACGCCGCGTATCCGTTCGGACAGGTCAATCTCGAAGATGCGAACGCGCCGCTTTCCGCCACGTTACAGGCTTTCAATCCGCTCATTCCGACGGATGCGGATGCGTCGGGCTACCCTGTCGCCGTATTGCGCTATGTGATCCGCAACAAGACGTCCAAACCGATGCCTGTATCCGTCTGCGGTGTGGCCAACAACTGCACAGGGCAGGACAAAGCAGGACAAGTCTGGAAAAACCAGTACAGTGAAGCGGATGGTTTGCGCGGTATTACGATGTGGTCGGAAGGCGACAACGCAGGCGCGAATAGCGATGGCGTTGTCGTGCTCGTCACGGCGGATGAAGGCGATCTCACCTACCGCGAGGCATGGCTGAATCGCGGCTGGAATGTTCCGTTGTTGGACTTCTGGGATGATTTCAGCGACGACGGTCGATTGGAAAATCGCTCAAGCAACGCCAAATGGCAGAAGGCATCGCTCTGCTTGCGCAAAGTCGTTCCCGCAGAAGGAGAAACGACGTTCACGTTCATACTCGCGTGGCGCTTCCCAAACCGCCGCACATGGACGCCGTTGCCTGCCGATGCACGAAAGGATATCAAGCCTGACAACGATCCGGACATCATCGGCAACTACTATTGCTCGCGTTTCCCGACGGCGTGGGCGGCGGCGGCTGAATTGGCACGCCGCCTGCCTGAACTGGAGGCCCGCACGTTGGCGTTTGTGAACGCGTTCTTAGCATCGCCGTTGCCGCCAGAAGTGAAGGAAGCGGCGTTGTTCAATATCTCCACGTTGCGCACACAGACGGCCTTCCGCACTGCGGACGGCAATTTCTTCGGCTGGGAGGGTTGCGGTGACAATCATGGCTCTTGCCATGGTTCCTGCACGCATGTGTGGAATTATGAACAGACTACGGCATTTTTGTTTGGCGCGTTGGCGCGGAACATGCGTGAGACGGAATTCATGCATGCGACTCGCGACGACGGTTTCATGAGCTTCCGCGTCAATCTCCCGCTGGAACGTGCGCAGCAATCCTTCCTGGCGGCGGCGGACGGCCAGCTCGGCTGCATAATGAAAATCTATCGCGACTGGAAGCTCAGCGGCGATGACGAATTCCTTAAACGCCTGTGGCCAAACGTCCGCAAGGCCATGTCCTTCTGCTGGGTGCAAGGCGGTTGGGATGGCGATATGGACGGCTCCATGGAGGGCTGCCAGCATAACACGATGGACGTCGAATACTATGGCCCCAACGGCCAGATGCAAGGGTGGTATATTGGCGCGTTGCAATGTGCGGAACGCATGGCGAAGTACATGGGCGACAACGAGTTCGCTGAAAAATGCGGAAAGCTCGCCAAAGCCGCCGCGGAAGTCATGGACAAGAAGTTGTTCAATGGTGACTTCTATGAGCAGATCATCCAGCCGCCGCATTCACTGGATGCGATCCATAAAGGACTTAAGAGCGGCATGGGAACCAATGATCTAGAGCATCCGGACGCGCAGCTCGGCAAGGCATGCCTTGTTGACCAACTGGTCGGACCATATTTCGCGTTCATTCTCGGACTTCCGGAATTGCTTGACCATGAGCATGTTAAGACAACACTCCAATCCATTTGGAAGTACAACCGCCGAGTCGGCTTCCATGATCATTTCAACAATATGCGCTCCTTCGTTGGCGGCGACGACAATGCGTTGCTGATGGCGTCGTATCCGCATGGCGACCGTCCTACCGTCCCGTTCCCGTACTTCTCGGAAGTCATGACGGGATTCGAATATACGGCGGCCGTCGGCATGCTGTATGTGGGGCTGAAGGACGAAGGCCTGCAGGTTATTCGCGACATCCGTGCACGCTACGACGGACTGCATCGCAGTCCGTTCAACGAAGCGGAATGTGGCCATCACTACGCGCGCGCCATGGCCGCCTGGGCGTCCGTGCTCGCGTTGACAGGCTACCACTACGATGGTACGACTGGCGAGATGACGTTCACGGTTGGCGACGGTTCATGGTTCTGGTCCAACGGCAACGCCTTCGGCACGCTGGCTGTTTTGGATGGCATGCTGAAGTTCACAGTCATCGAAGGCTCTGTCAAGCTTGAGACACTGCGCGTCAACGGCGTCATACACGATGTCCATCAGACGCTTCGCGCCGGCGAAGCCGTGAGGCTGTGAATGACTGAAAACTGTTTTGTTTGACTA
>JAEEGI010012110.1_pt1 | contig 18487 bp, 15 predicted proteins | sample 8958751 | NCBI WGS metagenome assembly JAEEGI01 (sample SAMN16246545, study PRJNA631951) | gut metagenome | biome: gut microbiome; feature: rumen; material: KS-attached | host: Bos | place: Iran: Karaj | collected 2018-10 | reverse complement strand
GGCTTGTTCCTCCTGACTGAAGCTGATGACACGGCCTGTGTTCACCAGATAAGACCAAGGCTGCAAGAGTCCTCCCAGTTCAGTGTCGTGCTGACTGATCCATAGTGTCTGGCTGATATTCATGGCAGCGGTGATGAGGATGATGACCAATGAACTGCCGCAGTAGATGCCCAGTTTCTTGGCTTTGCCGATGACCACTGGCTGCAACAGACAGAACAGGGCAGGGAGCACGCCGCAGACGAAGATGAATGTCCACAGCGACCAACTGAAGAATCCTGAGGCTTCGGAATATCGGGTATTGAAAACGTTCTCGATAGTTGTGGCATCGATCATCACACTGTAGGTGATGATGAAATAGACGGCTGTTGCATTGATGATGGCGAGGATGGCCAGCAGGATACGCCCGACCATACGCAAGAGGTACATCGTGAGATAGGCCATCATGAAGTGGAGCACCAGCATGATGACAACCAGCGAGGCCAACAGGAACAGGCGTCCTCCCGCTGTCGCATTGCTGGTTTCGGCAACATAATTAAAGAAAGGTATGTTGTATAACAACAGTGTTGCTATGCTGAGGATGCACGAAAAGGTAAAAAGCGAAATGGGCTTGCGTGAAAATTTCATCATTCTATCTCATTCTTTTTGAGTTTCAGGATCTTCTCTCCTGCAAAGTAGAACATCAGGCACGGGGTTGCAAAACCGATGATGCTGCCCACGCATATATCCGACAGAAAGTGCTGTGAGAGGTAGACACGTGAGAAAGCCCCCAGCGCAGCAAGTGCCAGCAGCATCAGTAACAACAGACCAATAAGGAATCTTTTCTGGTGGTCTTGTTCCGATATATGTCTGTAGCGATATGCCAGAAGGAGTGCTATGCATGTAAAGAAGACGAAGAATGTAGAGGAGTGACCTGATGGGAAAGAGTTTCCTGAATACAGATTGATGCCCTCCACCACAGGCAGGGGTGAATGGTAACCCTCGAACGCTGCTTCTGGGCGCGGACTGCTGAACAGGTGTTTCAGGAGCTGTAGGAACGCTCCTCCCGACAACTCACAGAGACCGAAGAAGATGGTCAGCCTGTATTCTTTCCAGAATACGGGCAGCAGTGCCAATATGTAGATGGGCCATTCCGCTAAGATGGAGTAATAGGTGAAAAAGGTATCCAGGATAGGGGAGTGGTGGGAGTTCAGCATCAGGTGGAGCTCCAGTTTGGGATGGACATACATCAGCCCCAGTACAACGATCAGTAGCACCAGATATCCTATGCCATAAACAGCAAATGTTTTCTTCATGGCGCAAAGGTAAGCATTTTCTCTGTAATCCCCAAAGATTTCACTTGATTTCTTCTAATTATATCTTCTTCTGCGACTCATGACGAAGTAAGCCAGCAGAAGGATGGTCAGTGCGACAATGAGGGTGATGCCGATGTGGGTGTAGAGCTTGATCCTTTCTCCAGTGATGCGCTGCTGATCCATCTGGATATCCTGATTGATATCGTTGATGGTGAGTGTGGAGATCTCGTTGTTACGCTTGTCCTTGGCTTGGATGAGCTTATAGAGAGTCTCGTTCTCAGCCTTCGTGTCGCCACTGAGTTTGTAGATGGCTGCCAGGAGATAGAGTCGGGGCACATCGAGACTGATGGAGTCACAGGCTTTCACCGCCAGGTCGAAGTCGCCATCAAACACGTGACGCCCCATCTTGATGTATTTCCAGTACATCGAGAGTTCCTCTTGTGGGTTCTCGCTACGTATCTTCATAATCTCCTGATAGCACTCCTCGAAGATTTTCTTGTCATTACGGCCGATGGCTACCATCGCTTTCAGCGAGAGCGAGCTGCAGCGCTCGCGTGGGGTCTGGGCGATGGAGAGGGCTTTGTCGGCCCAGTTGTAACCGTCGGGTCCTTCATCGGGATCTTCGAAGATGCTGATGTTGGTCAGTGTCTGGTAGATGTTGAGCAACTCGTGGTCATTGGTGCCAGGCTTGATGGCATTGGCTGCCTTCAGGAGGTATTTCTTGCTGAGCTCATTTTCATCACGCGAACCGTAGAAGATACCTAACAGGAAATCGACCATGTAATAGTAATCCTCAGCATTGGCCTTGATCAGTTCGTCTTTCAACAGTTCGGTCTTTTGCAGGGCCTTGCTGTAGTAGTTGTGGTTGAGGTCGTAGATAATTTCGCGGTTCATAGTCCGGAAATACTTAGCCGGGTCATCCTTGACATGCTCGCGAAGGTTCTCGATGGCCTTGTAGAACTCATAGTCGTTGTTGCCGACGAAATAGACCGACACAATACGGTCGAGTCGCTCTTCCTCGCTCTCGTCTTCAGCGTTCTGGGCAACGAGGGTGATAGGACTGACCGTCAACATGATGAGGAGCAGCAGGGCTCGTAGAATAGTTTTGTTAGTCATAATCAGATGGTTTTAGAAGTTTAGTTCTGTCCAGTGTTCGCTGAAGTCGGTCATGCTTGAGAAGATGAGGTTGGCTCCTGCAGCGAGTAGTTCGTTGTTGGGAAGAGGCCCCGTGTTGACGGCGATGGTGAAGATGCGGGCGGCATGACCTGAGCGCACCCCCAGAGGGGCATTCTCTATAACAACAGCCTGCCAGGGGGCGAGGTCGCCTGCCTTGTGGAGCCCCATGAGATAGGGGTCGGGTAGGGGCTTGCCTCTGGTGACATCGTATGCGGTGGTGATATGGGCCTCGTCTACATAGTCGCCGAAATCCTTCAGGATACGGCTGATGAGTGGGCGCTGACCACTGCCTGTGACCACACCGCACTGAAGTCCGCTGGCGTGGATCTGGCGCATGAGATCGAGGATGCCGGGCATGACAGGGGCCTCGGGCAGACTGTGGAAGGTCTGCGACTTGAGATCGTACATCTTCTGGGCTTCAGCCTCGTCAATCTCTCGATGTTGCTGTCTGCGCACCATCTCGCGGATGGTGTCGACACCACGTGCTCCCTCAGTAGCGTAGGCATCATCAGCAGTCATGTGGATACCGTATTTCGCCATCGACTCCTGCCAGGCAATCGCGTGATTGGGCATGGAGTCGTAGAGTACGCCATCCATGTCAAAGAGCACGACTCTGGGGCTGAGTGCCTCAAAGTCGTGTTCCTCTAAGTATTTCTTAATCGCGAGGTAGTACATTTATGCTTCTTTCGCCAGTCTCTCCTTGATAGCCTTTGATTCAGCTTCGTAGCCAGGCTTGTCGAGCAGGGCGAACATGTTCTTCTTGTAGGCCTCTACACCAGGCTGGTTGAAGGGGTTCACACCGAGCAGGTTACCACTGATGCCGCAGGCAATCTCGAAGAAGTAGATGAGCTGACCGAGGTAAAGCTCATTAAGACGAGGCATGGTGATGCGGATGTTGGGCACGCCACCATCGACATGTGCCAGCTTTGTACCAAGCTCGGCCATTTTGTTGACCTCATCTACGCGCTTGCCAGCAAGGAAGTTCAGACCGTCGAGGTTCTCCTCGTCATTGGGGAAGAGCAGCTTCTTTTCGGGCTCCTCGATACTGATCACGGTCTCGAAGATCGTGCGCTCACCATCCTGAATCCACTGTCCCATGGAGTGGAGGTCGGTGGTGAAGTCTACTGATGCAGGGAAGATACCCTTCTTGTCCTTACCCTCTGACTCTCCGTAGAGCTGCTTCCACCACTCGCTCATGAAGTGGAGCTTTGGCTGGAAGTTAACCATGATCTCAATCTTCTTGCCACTCTGGTAGAGACCGTTGCGAACGGCTGCATACTGGGCAGCGGGGTTCTCTGCGAAAGGTACATCCTTGCCACAGGCTTTCTCCATCTCCTGGGCACCGGCAACCAGTGCCTTGATGTCGAATCCAGCGCAGGCGATAGGCAGCAGACCAACTGGAGTCAGCACAGAGAAACGACCACCTACGTTGTCGGGGATGATAAAGCTCTTGTAACCCTCCTTGTCAGCACAGGTACGGGCAGCACCGCGCTTGGCATCAGTGACAGCCACAATGACCTTCTTGGCCTCCTCCTTGCCGCGCTGAGCCTCGCACTGCTTCTTCAACAGACGGAAGGTGAGGGCGGTCTCAGTGGTGGTACCACTCTTTGAGATGTTGATCACACCGAACTTCTTACCCTTCAGGTACTCAGTGAGTTCGAAGAGGTAATCCTCACCGATGTTGTTGCCAGCGAAGAGGATGGTGGGATTCTTCTTGTCTGCTACCAGCCATGCAAACGAGTTGCTGAGAGCCTCGATCACGGCACGAGCACCCAGATAGGAACCACCGATACCAGCAACAACCACAGCCTCACAATTTTCGCGGAGCACATTGGCACATGCCTGTAGCTCGTCGAGGAAAGCAGGTGTGATACTGGAGGGCAGATGGAGCCATCCGAGGAAGTCGTTACCTGGACATGTGCCCTCTTCGAGTGCCTTCTGGGCCTCCTTTACTTTGGGTTCAAAACTCTCAACTGCGCCAGCCTCAAGGAAGCAAGCGGCTTTCGTAATGTCTAATTTGATGTTGCTCATAGATCTTGTTTGTTTTATTTGTTATGAATATTTTAAGTTCTTTTTTTGTCCTTATTATCTAAAAAATATGTTCTTTTGTTCTTATTATCTAAAATTTGTCCTTTTGTTCTTGGACGAGCCAAGCGGCAAAGCCGAGCGCTTCTGTCTAAATTTTATCTAAACGAATCTGTCAGCAGCTTGATTTCAATCTGTGGGGCGATGCGCTCGTAGAGAATATTGTAGACAGCATCGAGGATCGGCATATTCACATGACAGTGGCGATTGATCTCCTTCATACACTTCGTGCCGAAGTAGCCCTCCGCAATCATCTCCATCTCAATCTGTGCCGACTTGACACTGTAGCCCTTGCCAATCATCGTACCAAACGTGCGGTTGCGCGAGAAGTTAGAGTAGCCAGTCACCAACAAGTCACCCAGATACACACTGTCATAGATGCTGCGGTCTTCAAGAGGATAGACAGCAGTGAGGAAACGGTTCATCTCCTGCACGGCATTGGCCATGAGCACAGCCTGGAAGTTGTCACCGTACTTCAGTCCGCTACAGATACCTGCTGCGATGGCATAGACATTCTTCAGGACAGAAGAATACTCGATGCCCACCACGTCACTCGAGGTCTTGGTCTTGATAAACTCACTGGAGAGCACGTCGCAGAAGGCCTGGGCCTTGTCGTGGTCAGAACAGCCCACAGTGAGGTAGGACAGACGCTCAAGAGCCACCTCTTCAGCATGCGAGGGACCACCGATGCAGGCCAGATTCTCGTAGGGCACATCGTATACCTGATGGAAATATTCCGAACAGACGAGGTTCTCGTCGGGCACGATACCCTTGATAGCTGTCAGGATAAACTTATCACGGATGCGCGTCTTGAGTTTCTTCAGATGACTCTTCAGATAGGGTGATGGTGTGACAAAGACGAGCGTGTCATACTGCTGACAGATGCGATTGATGTCATTGTCGAAGTGTATCTCGTCTATATTGAAGTGTACACTGGTCAGATAGGCGGGGTTATGCCCCATGCGACGGAAGTCGTCGATACGGTCATCACGGCGCATATACCACCCGATGTGGTGGGTGTGACTCACCACAATCTTGGCTATCGCCGTTGCCCACGACCCGCCACCAATAATCGCTATCTTACCACAGTCGTACATCTTTTCTTCTTTTGACAGAAGAACAAAAGAACATAATTTTTTTGCGCAGCCTTATGTCCTTATGTTCTTCTGTCTAAAAAACTATTTGTTACTTTTGTCTATCCAGGAAGCGACGGCGTCGACTGAGGGCTTCTGGAGGTCGAGCTTGTACTTCTTGACAATGTCGCCGATCTTCTGCTGCAGGCCCTGCGGCTTCTCGTCCTTGATGTTTGCGACGAGGTTGAATCCAGCCTTGCGAAGCACGGGAACCCACTCCTCGGCTACACCAATCTCGGCCCATTCAGCTACTGACGACTGTGGAATCTTCTTCTCAGGCTTCATCTGGGGGAAGAACAGTACTTCCTGGATGAAGGTCTTGCCCGTCATGAGCATCACCAGACGATCGATACCGATGCCGATACCACTGGTGGGAGGCATACCGTACTGCAAAGCACGGAGGAAGTCCTGATCAATGATCATTGCTTCGTCATCGCCCTTGTCGGCAAGTTTCATCTGCTCTACGAAACGCTCCTCCTGGTCAATGGGGTCATTGAGCTCGGAATAGGCATTGGCCAACTCCTTACCATTCACCATCAGTTCGAAGCGCTCGGTCAGTCCGGGTTTGCTGCGGTGCATCTTGGTAAGAGGCGACATCTCCACGGGATAGTCGGTGATGAAGGTCGGCTGGATGAACGTGCCCTCACAGAACTCACCGAAGAGCTCGTCAATCAGCTTACCCTTACCCATGGTCTCATCGACATCCATACCCTTTGAGAGGCAGAAGGCACGAATCTCCTCCTCGGTCTTGCCGTTGCAGTCGAAACCGGTATTCTCCTGAATAGCCTCGAGGATAGGCAGACGGCGGTAAGGGGCCTTGAAGCTCACGATGTTACCGTCGATCTCGCGCTCGGGCTTGCCGTTCACTGCGATACAGATGGTCTCCAAGAGCTTCTCGGTGAACGCCATCATCCAGTTGTAGTCCTTATACTGCACATAGAGCTCCATACAGGTGAACTCAGGGTTGTGGTTGCGGTCCATACCCTCGTTGCGGAAGTTCTTGCCAATCTCATAGACACCCTCGAAACCGCCCACGATGAGGCGCTTCAGATACAGTTCGGTGGCGATACGCATATACATATCCTGATCGAGGGCATTGAAATGGGTGATAAACGGACGGGCAGAGGCGCCTCCTGCAATCATCTGCAGGGTAGGGGTCTCTACCTCGGTGTAGCCTGCCTCGTCGAGCACCTTTCTTAAGGTGCGGATCACAGTAGCACGCTGCAGGAAGGTGTCCTTCACACCCTCATTCACCACCAGGTCGACATAGCGCTGGCGGTAGCGCAACTCGGGATCATCAAACTTATCGTAGGCCACACCGTCCTTGTATTTCACAATGGGCAGGGGCTTCAGACTCTTTGAGAGCAACTTCAACTCGGATGCGTGTACTGAAATCTCACCTGTCTGGGTACGGAACACCTTACCCTTCACACCGATGAAATCACCGATATCGAGCAGTCGCTTAAATACATTATTATATAGGTCCTTGTTCTCGCCCGGACAAATATCATCGCGGGTGATATATACCTGGATACGGCCTTTGGAGTCCTGAAGCTCGGCAAAAGAGGCCTTGCCCATCACGCGACGGCTCATCATGCGCCCCGCAATGACAACCTCGTGCTTCTCCTCTTCCTCCACATTTCCTTCCACCTTCCACATTCCACATTCCACATTTTCTTTAATCTCACTGCTGAAAGCGTTTGTGGGGAACTCGGCTGCGGGGTAGGGGTCGATTCCCATATTCCGCAATTCCTGCAGACTCTGACGCCTGCCGATTTCTTGTTCACTTAATTCTAAAATGTTCATCTTAATATTCGAATATGATGCATAAGTGGGTGCAAAGTTACGAAATAATCCCGAAAAATGCAAGGATAGGGTAAATATTTGCAAAAAAAAGACGAAAGATTTGTTGGAAATAGAAAAAATGTTTATATTTGCGACAACTTTACCAACAACTGGATATAGATATAACATGGAAGAAGTACAGATTAAGTCTCGAGTGGTCGGTCTCGATATCAGTAACGAGAGTACCACCTATGCCATTGTTGATGTGCGAGGTAACATTATTGCCGAGAGTTCGTTCCCGACAGAGGATTACCCCGATATCAATTCTTTTGTGACACATTTGAGTGAGAAAATCGTAGAACTCGTGGAGGGAAATGGTGGTTATGAGTCCATCCGCTCCATCGGTGTGAGTGCACCCAGTGCCAGCTCAGTTTCTGGCTGTATCGAGAATGCGGCCAACCTCCCTTGGAAGGGTGTCATCCCTCTGGCAGTGATGCTGCGCGAGCAGATCGGACTGGCAGTGGGATTGTCCAACGATGCCCATATCTCTGCCTTAGGTGAGCAGGCTTTCGGCATGGCTCATGGCATGAAGAATTTCATCATTCTCAGTCTAGGCGTGGGTATTGGCAGCTGCTTCTTCGCCGAGGGCATTGAGCATCGGGGTAACCTGGGCTATGCAGGCGAATTCGGACATACCACGATCGTACCAGATGGGCGACTGTGTGGTTGCGGCCATCGTGGCTGTCTCGAGGCTTATATCGGTGCGAAGGGTATCGTTGTAACGGCCAAGGAGGTGATGCAGGAATCTGACAAGCCTACGTTGATGCGCGACCTTGAGAAACTTTCTCCGCGTACCATCGCAGAGTGTTGCGACAAGGGTGATGAACTGGCCATCGAGGTGTTCCGTCGTACAGGTCACATGATGGGTATGGCCATGGCCAACTATGCCTCGATAGTCGATCCTGAGGCCATCATCCTCACTGGTGGTATCTCGAGAGCTGGCAAGTGGCTGCTTGATCCTGCATACGAAGCTTTTGAGGATCATGTGTTCGGCAATCTTCGTGGTAAGGTGAAGATCCTGGTCTCGAAGCTCGACAATCGTGAGCGTGATGTCCTCGGCGCCAGCGCCCTAGCCTGGTCCGTCCCCGAGTACTCCCTCTTCAAATAGCCAGAAGAACATCTCATAAAGACATAGTAATATAAAGACAAAGTAATAAAGACATAGTAATAAAGACATAGTAATAAAGACATAGTAACATATTAACATATTAATAGATCGAGTATTTATATAAATAATGGCTATTATGTTACTTTGTCTTTAAGTAAAAAAGTTATTATGTTACTCTGTCTTTAAGAAAATAGTTATGATGTCATGGACGTAGAAGTAATAAATAATATTATCAAGGAAAAGCCGAATTTAAGTACTGCCCTCGGGATGGAGTTCCTCTCCACACCCGAGGACGATACTTGTATGGCACGTATGAAAGTAGATGAACGTAATCGCCAACCCTTCGGCTATCTGAGTGGGGGAGCCACGTTGGCACTGGCAGAGAATGTGGCAGGCGTAGGCTCAAGTGCACTCTGTCCGGGGCGAGCCTGCGTGGGTATCGAGGTCAGCGGCAGTCATGTGAAGGCTGTGTCTGAAGGCGACACCGTCACAGCCTATGCCCGCCTGTTGCACAAAGGGTCTGCCCTTCATGTGTGGAATGTGGACATCAAGGACACCTCGGGCGATCTCATCTCTAATGTGCGCGTCACGAACTATATCATCAATCTGCAACGGAAGTGATGGGGGGATTTGCTGTCTACCGTTTACCTTATGCGAAGCAGGCTACCCTTGTTCGTCAGACTGAGGGAGAACCTTTGGAACTGTCCAGCTGTCAGGCTCTGAACGGTCAACAAGGCTTTGTCATCGCCCCCTTCGAAATCACCCCCGCCCAGCCGATCATACTGATCCGTCCAGATGAAACGGAGTGCCTCGACTTGTCGAGGAAGGTTTCGAGGAATGTGGAATGTTTTTCGAGGAATGTGGAATGTTTTTCGAGGAATGTGGAATGTGGAATGTGGAATGAGAATAGTTCTGCAACTGATTCTGAAACAGATTCTGCACATGATAGTAATCTCATTCCACATTCCACATTCCACATTCCACAAAACCCTCCACAAAACCCTCCACCTTCCACATTCCACATTCCACAAAACCCTCCACATTCCACATTCCACATTCCACAATACTACACCATCGACTTCGCCAACTACCATGCCCAACTGGAGAACGATGCCTTCCGGAAGATTGTCCTCGCACGTTGTGCGGATGAGAAGATGCCAGAGGGGGTGGAACCTATGGAACTCTTTTATCGCGCTTGCGCACTCTATCCCCGACTCTTTATCGCACTCGTGGATACACCGAAGAGTGGATGCTGGCTCACGGCTACACCAGAGATTCTCTTGGAAGGACAGGGCTCTGACTGGCGAACGATTGCCCTGGCTGGTACAATGAAACTGGAGGGTGACCAACTCAATGGCGAGGGAGAATCCTTGACATGGAGTACCAAGAACATCCAGGAACAGCGCATCGTGGCTACCTATATCACGGAGTGTCTGGAACAGTTTACGAGCGATTTCCGTGAAGAGGGACCTCGCACAGTGAGAGCGGCCAACCTCGTTCACCTCAGGAGCGACTTCACCTTCCGCCTGTCTGATCATGCCCATATCGGCAATCTTCTGCAGGCCTTGCATCCCACGCCGGCTGTCTGTGGTCTCCCCAAGCGTGAAGCCTTCCAGTTTATTGTCAGAAACGAGCATACCCCCCGCCGTTATTACAGCGGCTTCATGGGACCTTTGGGCACAGACGAGACGCATCTCTATGTCTCCCTTCGTTGCATGAACATCGAGCATGACACCTGCCATCTCTACGCTGGTGGCGGCCTCCTCAAAGACAGCATCCTGGAACAGGAGTGGCAAGAAACCGAAGCCAAACTCGAAACCATCCGAAAACTTTTAGACATAAGAACATAAGAGTTTTTAGACATAAGAACATAAGAAACATAAGGCTGCGCAATCTATGGGAGATTAAAAATCTGTTCTTTTGTTCTTCTGTCAAAAAGAAAAAGGAGCACATGAAATTTGTTCTTTTGTTCTTCTGTCTAAAAAATGGAGCCACAAAAAAGTTCTTCTGTCAAAAAATAAAATAGAATATGTATAGTAACAAAGAAAACGTCAATATCTTAACAGCCCTGTTGGTGCGACATGGGGTGCAGTGCGCAGTGGTTTGTCCGGGCAGTCGGAACTCCGCGATCGTACACAACCTCCATGAATGCCCAGATATCCAGTGCTTCCCAGTCACCGACGAACGCTCGGCAGGCTTCTATGCCTTGGGCATGGCACAAGCCCTGCGGAAACCTGTGGTGGTGTGCGTCACCAGTGGCACCGCCCTTCTGAACCTCGCTCCGGCGGTGGCTGAGGCTTACTATCAGCATATCCCCCTCGTGGCTGTTTCTGCTGACCGTCCACCACAGTGGATCGACCAACTCGATGGACAGACCCTCCCACAGCCTGATGCCTTAGGACGTTTCGTGCGTAAGGCCGTCTCTTTGCCAGAACCCACCGATGCTGATACGCGCTGGTACTGTAACCGGCTGGTCAACGAGGCTCTGATTGCTGCCCGACAGTGTGGGGGAGGTCCTGTACATATCAATGTGCCCATCACCGAACCACTCTTCGAGTATACTGTTGCCGAACTGCCGCAGGAACGCCTGATCGAGTCTGTGGCTGCCGATATGTCTCCAGCTACTTTGAGTCATGTCACACGGATGTTCCTCCAGGCCAAGCGCCCCATGCTCATCACTGGTCAGCCCATGAACCCTTTGCTCGATGAGGCGGTCAGCCTGGTGGGCGAGGATGAGACGTATATCCCTGATTTCGTACTCTATATCGGTGGGTCGATTGTCAGCAAACGCCTGAAGCGCTTCCTCCGCAAGGCTAAGGAGACGTGGGTGGTGAATGCGACGGGCGAGGTGACCGATACCTTTATGAATCTCACTCATGTCTTTCAGGGCGATGGTGAGGCTGTGGCCGATCATATCCGTTTCATGTTGGTGATGGAGCCCCATCCCTTCGTACAACAGTGGGATGCTCTGCTGGCCTCCATCCGTCAACAGGCTGAGGCGTATGAACCTGTCTATTCTGAGATGGCGGCTGTGAAGTATTTCGAACATCATGTGGGCGATGCTGAGGTGCATTATGCCAACAGCTCGGCCATCCGACTGGCCAACATCTTCGCACAGCATCCTGTGTGGTGCAACCGGGGGGTGAACGGCATCGAAGGGTCTCTCTCCACAGCAGCAGGCTTCTCCTGTGTCACCAGCAAACCGGTGTTCTGTGTCATTGGCGACCTGAGTTTCTTCTACGATCAGAATGCTTTGTGGAATCAGAATCTGAAGGGCAACCTGCGCATTTTGCTCCTGAACAATGGCAAGGGCGGTATCTTCGAGATGCTCCCCGGACTCGAACAGAGTCCTGCTCGCGATGCTTTCGTGGCAGCTGAGCACCACACCTCGGCTGAGGGTATCTGCCAGGAGAACGACATCGTCTATCTCTCTGCCTCCGACATGCCTCAGATGCGTGCCGGCATCGACACCTTATTAAATATAGAGAGCTCCCGTCCCGTCCTCCTGGAGGTCTTCACCTCCCCCTCCCCCGACGCCACCGCCCTCCAGTCGTTCTTTATGTTCTTAGATAAAAAGGACGTAAGGACATGATTATTTAGATAAAAAGAACATAAGAAACATAAGGCTGCGCACTGATCGAGGGAGATTAAAAATTTATGTTCTTTTGTTCTTTTTATCTAAAAATAAAATAGGGAGCGCATATATTTTTGTTCTTATGTTCTTATTATCAAAATAATAAATATTATGTCAAGAAATTGGAATACAATTAGAGAATTCGAAGAAATCCTGTTTGAGTCTTATAACGGTATAGCGAAGATCACGATCAATCGCCCGCAGTATCGCAATGCCTTCACCCCGAAGACAACCTGGGAACTCTCACAGGCCTTCTCCATGTGTCGCGAGATGCAGGACATCTCCGTAGTACTACTCACCGGCGCGATGTCTGAGGTACCTGAGGGTAAGACCCTGGCCGATGTGAAGCACGCCTTCTGCTCAGGCGGCGATATGCATGTCAAAGGGCGTGGCGGCTATGTCGACGAACAAGGCGTGCCCCGCCTCTCTGTACTCGATGTACAGATGCAGATCCGCCGACTGCCTAAACCGGTCATTGCGATGGTCAACGGCTACGCCATCGGTGGTGGTCATGTGCTCCACCTCGTCTGCGATCTCACCATCGCTTCCGAGAACGCCATCTTCGGTCAGACAGGTCCTAAGGTAGGCTCGTTCGATGCAGGCTTTGGCTCTTCCTATCTCGCCCGTATCGTGGGTCAGAAGAAAGCCCGCGAGATATGGTTCCTCTGTCGCCAGTATTCTGCCAAGGAGGCCGAGGAGATGGGGATGGTGAACAAGGTGGTACCCATCGAGCGCCTGGAGGACGAGTGTGTGGAGTGGGCAGAGATCATGATGGAACGTTCGCCCCTGGCCCTCCGTATGATCAAGGCCGGTCTGAATGCCGAACTCGACGGTCAGGCTGGTATCCAGGAACTCGCCGGCGACTGCACCATGCTCTACTACTTCCTCGACGAAGCCCAAGAAGGCGGCAAAGCCTTCCTGGAAAAGCGCAAGCCCGACTTCAAAAAATACCCCAAACTCCCTTAATAGACAAAATAACTGATTTAAGACATAGTAATTTTTATAGACATAGTAACATAATAACAAATTTATTGTATAACAGATATGGATGTTGAATTGTTGATAAAAACAGTTATGGAGTGTTCCAAGAATATTCGTAAGCATTTGGGGCCAGGTTACTTGGAGTCTGTTTATAAGAATGCTATGCTGGTGGAACTGAAAAAGCATCATCTGTCCTATGAAGTAGAAAAACCTATCAGTGTGTTTTATGAGGATGTACTGGTTGGTGACTTTAAGGCTGATATTGTCGTTGAGGGTGTCTTGATTTTAGAACTAAAAGCCGTTCAGTCTTTACACTTAGCTCATGAAATACAACTCGTTAATTATCTGACAGCGACAGGTGTAGACGATGGTCTTCTGATCAACTTCGGCTCTGAAGAACTACAATTCAAACGCAAATTTCGTATTTATCGCAAGCGTTAACCCCATATTCAGTTAATATGTTATTGTGTCCTTATAAATGTTATTCTGTTACTTTGTCTTTAATATTACCCTGTCTTTAAAAATGTTATTCTGTTACTTTGTCTTTAATATTACTCTGTCTTTATAAATATGATGTCTTTAAACTATACTCTGTCTAAAAGAATCCTCCATTTCAAGCAGCCGGCGGGGACTTCGCGGGGGGTGTATATGACCAGGAAGATCTGGTTGGTTACTCTGTCTGATGGAGAGCATCAGGGCGTGGGAGAATGCGCGCCACTGCCCGACCTGAGCTGTGACGCACTGCCCGACGAGACCTACGAAGCCAAGCTCCATCACTTCTGTCAGAACCTCTGTCAGACAGGCGAGCTCGATACCGAGGCCCTGCGCGACTACCCCTCCATGCTCTTCGGCCTCGAAACAGCCCTCCTTTCCCTCTCAACTCTTCACTCTTCACTCTTAACTCTTCGCTCGGCTTTGCCGCTTCGCTCTGCGAAGAACTTCCCACTTCTCTTCGACACCCCCTTCAGTAGGGGCGAAGAAGGTATTCCCATCAACGGACTCGTGTGGATGGGCAGTCACGATGAGATGCTCCAGCGCCTCGAAGAGAAGCTGGAGAAAGGCTTCCGTTGTGTGAAACTCAAGATCGGTGCCATCGACTTCGAACAAGAGCTCGACCTCATCCGTCGCATCCGCGACCGTTTCTCCTTCCATGAGGTAGAACTGCGCCTTGATGCCAATGGCGCGTTCCAATATGAAGAAGCCCTCTATAAACTGGAACTCCTCTCCCAGTATGCCATCCACAGCATCGAACAACCCATCAAACAAGGTCAGTGGGCTTATATGGCGGAACTCTGTAGGGAGTCGCCTCTGCCCATTGCCCTCGATGAGGAACTTATTGGCGTGAACGACCCCGAGATGAAGGCTCACATGCTCCATATCATCAAACCTCGATACATCATCCTCAAACCCTCGTTGCATGGTGGTATGATGGGTTGTCGTGAGTGGATTGCTGCTGCTCGCGAACAGGGTATCGGCTCGTGGATCACCTCTGCCCTCGAGAGCAACATCGGTCTGAATGCCATCGCCCAGTTTGCCTCCGCTGTCTACGGCCCCCACATCTCCCTCCCCCAAGGCCTAGGCACCGGCCAACTCTTCACCGACAACATCCCCCTCCCCATCCCCCTAACCATCCGCGGCGATAGTCTTTATTTAGATAATAAGGACATAAGAACATAAGAGTTTTTAGACATAAGAACATAAGAAACATAAGGCTGCGCACTCTATTAGAGATAAAAATTATGTTCTTCTGTTCTTCTGTCTAAAAAAAATATTTGTTCTTTTGTTCTTCTGTCTAAAAAAATATTTGTTCTTATGTCTTTAGAAGAATTTTTATCTGAATGGAATAACGATAGTCCTTTTATCGAGGTGAAGACCAGTGGGAGTACTGGCGAACCAAAAAGGATGCTAGTCGAGAAGCGACGCATGCTCGCTTCCGCCCGTATCACCTGCGACTTCCTCGGCCTGCGCCCCGGTGACACAGCCCTACTCTGTATGTCACTCGACTATATCGCTGGCAAGATGATGGTCGTGCGCGCCCTCGAGCGCGGTCTGACCCTCACCACCATCCCCCCCACCGGCCACCCCCTCTCCTCTCTCTCCCTTCCTTCCTCCTCCCACCTTCCACATTCCACATTCCACCTTCCACATTCCACCTCCCACATTCCACCTTCCACCTTCCACATTCCACCTTCCACCTTCCACCTTCCACCTTCCACATTCCACATTCCACATTCCACATTCCACATTCCACACTTCACCGCCATGGTCCCTCTCCAAGTCTACAACACCCTCCAGGTACCAGAGGAGCGCGAGCGTCTGATGCAAGTAGAGCACCTCATCATTGGGGGCGGAGCCATCGACGAGGCGATGGAAGCAGAACTCCGACAGTTCCCGAATGCTGTCTGGAGCTCCTATGGCATGACGGAGACCCTCTCGCATATCGCCCTCCGTCGCATCAGTGGTCCAGAGGCCTCTGAGTGGTACACACCCTTCCCCTCTGTCCATCTGTCCCTCTCCGACGAGGGTTGTCTGATCATCGATGCCCCCGAGGTCTGTGCCGAAACCCTCATCACCAACGACATCGCCGAATTGTCTCCCCTCGGGGAGGGTAGGGGTGTGGTCTTCCGCATCCTCGGGCGAAAGGATAATGTGATCTGTTCCGGTGGACTGAAGATACAGGCGGAGGAACTCGAACGCCAGTTGCGTCCCCACATGCGCGTACCTTTTATAATTTGTAAGCGTCCTGATGAGAAGTTTGGTGAGATCGTGGTGCTCGTCACCGAGGGTTCTCCCACGGAAGCCCGCACCATCAGCGAGCGCATCCTCCCCAAGTTCCACCAGCCCAAGGAATACGTCCACCTCGACCACATCCCCCTCACCGAAACCTCCAAGCCCGCCCGCCAGAAAGTCCTTTCTCTTTTAGACAAAAGAACAAAAATATTTTTAGACATAAGAACATAAGAACAAAATATTTTTAGACATAAGAACATATTTTTAATCTCCCATAGAGCGCGCAGCCCTTATATTTCTTATGTTCTTCTGTCTAAAAAATGAGTGCGCAGCCTTATGTCTTTTATGTTCTTCTGTCTAAATAATGAGATAGGGCTACCCTCGCGGGCAACCCTATCTGCGATTAGTTAGTAATATGATTAGGCCTACTCAGTTGATTGGTAGGCTCTTCGAGGGCGACTATGACTCCCTGTAGAAGTCCAGCGCCTCGTATATCTCATCCTTCGTCGCCGTCTGGTTGATGCGGATATCACCGATACCACCCAGCAGCGTGAAGTTGATCATCCCTGCCACGTTTTTCTTGTCGTGCGTCATCAGTTCCATCAGCTGCGGGTAGTCATCACACGTGATCGACATCTTCCCGTAGTGCTCATGGATAAAGTTGACCGTCTGGTGCATCTTGTCAGTGGGGAACCCCGTCTTGATGCAACTCAGGTAAAGCTCGCACACCAGCCCGTAGGCCACAGCGTAGCCATGGAGGATCGGCTGATGCTTCAGGGCAAAACTCTCAAAGGCATGCCCTGCCGTGTGTCCGAGGTTCAGCGCCTTACGGATACCCTGTTCTGTTGGGTCTTCCGTCACAATGCGCTGCTTCACGGCGACACTCTTTTCCACCATCCGTTGCAGTTCCATCCACCAGGAGTTTTCACTATTCACTATTCGCTCTTCACTATTCACTATTCGTTCTTCACTGTTTCGTTCGAAACCGAACGAAACCAGCTCCGCCCAATGGCTCTCACTGTCGATCAGCCCGTGCTTCAGCATCTCCGCGTAGCCCGACAAGATATTTTCTGCATCGAGAGTCTTCAGGAACTGAGTGTCGAGGATCACGGTCGCCGCATTGTTAAACACGCCGATCTCGTTCTTCAGTCCCCTGAAGTTGATACCCGTCTTCCCGCCCACACTGGCATCGACCATCGAGAGGAGGGTAGTGGGTATGTTGATGTAGTTGATACCTCTTTTAAAGGTCGAGGCGGCAAAGCCTCCCAGGTCGGTCACCATCCCTCCTCCCAGGTTGATAAGTAAGGAGTGGCGGGTGGCCCCACCTTCGCCAAGTGCCTCCCACACGTGCGAGAGCGAGTCGAGTGTCTTGTGGGTGTCAGTGGCACCGATGGTGATGATCTGCGCCCCTTTCAGACAACCGAACCCCTCGACCACAGGCAGACAGAGTGCCTTCGTCGTCTCATCGGTGAGGATGAACAACCGGTCTTTCTCACAGTCAGCGACCGCTGCTGTAAGCACCTCTTCGAGGTTTTGCGACATCACAACTTTCTGTGGGTTCATGTGAATGGTCTTGGCTTGTTGGTTTAAAAATCCGGCTGCAAAGGTAATACTATTTTTTCAAAAAAAAAGAAAAATCCCGAAAAAATGATGCCATTCTTTTAAACTTTCTCCCGCTTGGGGGGTCTAATCAGGTAAAACTAGCATTTTTACGATGAGAAAAGCGATACTCTTAATAGCCGTTCTTGCTGTGTCGATGACGGCTTTTGCACAACGGACTGTTTCAGGAAAGGTTGTAGAACAAGATACTCAGGAAGCCGTGATACAGGCGACAGCGGCACTGCTCTCAGGCGAGAAGGTAGTGGCCAACGCTGTGACCAACACCAATGGCGGCTTCACCATCCACGCCCCTCGTGAGGGCAGTTATACCCTCAAGATTACGTATGTGGGATTCAAACCCTATTCGAAGACGATCACCCTCAAGGATGGGAAGGACTATCGTGCCGGCACCATCTCTCTCGAGCCTGATGCCATCATGCTGAAGGGTGCCACCGTCACTGCTCATGCCTCGAAGGTCACGCTCAAGGCCGATACCTTTGTCTATAACGCGAGCGCGTATCGCACGCCCGAGGGATCGGTGGTTGAGGAACTGGTCAAGCGTCTCCCCGGTGCTGAGGTCAGCGAGGATGGATCGATCAAGATCAATGGTAAGGAGGTCAAGAAGATCCTCGTTGATGGTAAGGAGTTTATGACGGGCGATACGAAGACGGCCCTCCAGAACCTGCCCACGAACATCATCGAGCGCATCCGTTCCTACGACCAGCAGAGTGATCTGGCTCGTGTCTCGGGTATTCAGGATGGTGAGGAGGAGACCGTGCTCGACTTCGGTATTAAGAAAGGTATGAACCACGGCTTCATGCTCAACCTCGACCTGGCTGCGGGCACCCAGCATCGTTATGCTGGTCGCGGCATGGGGGCTGTGATGAAGGATAATATGAAGGTG
>JAEEGI010012109.1_pt1 | contig 18488 bp, 17 predicted proteins | sample 8958751 | NCBI WGS metagenome assembly JAEEGI01 (sample SAMN16246545, study PRJNA631951) | gut metagenome | biome: gut microbiome; feature: rumen; material: KS-attached | host: Bos | place: Iran: Karaj | collected 2018-10 | reverse complement strand
CATTGTCCATTCTCAGTTAACAAGCCTCCCCGACGGGAGGCTTTTTCTGTTGACTGACGACTGACGACTGTCGACTTAACCGCCGAGATAGGCTTTTTTGATCTTGTCGGAGGCGGCCAGCTCCTTGCCGGTGCCGGTCACGGTGACGCTGCCGCTTTCCAGCACGTAGGCGCGGTCGGCGATCTTGAGCGCCATTTCGGCGTTCTGCTCCACCAGCAGGATCGTGGTGCCCGCCTTGTGCAGCTCCTTGATGATGTCGAAAATCTGCTCCACCAGAATCGGCGCAAGGCCCATGGAGGGCTCGTCGAGCATCAGCAGCTTCGGGTGGCTCATCAGCGCGCGGCCCATGGCCAGCATCTGCTGTTCGCCGCCGGAGAGCGTGCCGCCGATCTGGTTGCGGCGTTCCTTGAGCCGCGGAAAGCGCGCAAACACGTTTTCCAGATCCTCCCGCACGTCCGCCTTGCTGGTGAAGGCGCCCATCTGCAGGTTCTCGAGCACCGTCATCTGCAAAAAGATGCGGCGGCCCTCCGGCACCTGCGACAGACCCATGGCCACGCGCTTGTGGGGCGGGATCCTGTCGATGTTCTGGCCGAGGAAGGAGATGGAGCCCGTGCGCGAGGGCAGAAGGCCCGAAACGGTTTTCAGCGTGGTGCTCTTGCCCGCGCCGTTGGCGCCGATCAGCGCCACGACCTCGCCGTCGTTGACTTCGAACGAGACGTCGCGGATGGCGTGGATGTTGCCGTAAAAGACGTTGATGTTGTCTACCTTCAGCATCGCTTACGCCTCCTTCTTCTTGCCCAGATACGCCTCGATGACGACCGGGTTCGACTTGATGTCCTCGGGCGCACCCTTGGCAATGACCTTGCCGTAGTTGAGCACGCAAATGCCCTCGCAGATGCCCATGACAAGGTTCATGTCGTGCTCGATGAGCATGACGGCGATCTGGAAGGTGTCGCGGATCTTGCGGATGTTTTCCATCAGCTCCGCCGTTTCCGAGGGGTTCATGCCCGCGGCGGGCTCGTCCAGCAGCAAAATGCCGGGCTTCGTGGCCAGGGCGCGCACGATCTCCAGCCGGCGCTGGGCGCCGTAGGGCAGCGAGCCGGCCTCGTCATAGGCCACGTCGGTCATGTGCATGAAATCGAGCAGGCGCATGGCCTCTTCCTGCGCCAGCTTTTCCGCCTTGCGATAGCCGAACAGGTGCGTCATGCAGGCGAGGAAGCTCTCCTTCGTGCTGGAATTGAGGCCCACCTTCACGTTGTCGATGACACTCATCTTGTCGAACAGACGGATGTTCTGGAACGTGCGGGCAATGCCCATGCGGTTGACCTGGGCGGTCGTTTTGCCCGCGGTGCTGTAGCCGTCCAGCAGAATGTCGCCGCGCGTGGGCTGATAGACGTTGGTCAGAAGGTTGAACACGGTGGTCTTGCCGGCGCCGTTGGGGCCGATCAGACCGGCAATCTCGGTGCGGCCGATGGTCAGCGAAAAGTCGTCCACGGCGGTCAGGCCGCCGAAGTCGATGCCGAGGTGGCGCACCTCGAGAATCGGCGTTTTGCCGAGGTCGCGTTCCGGCACGAGCGCACCGGAGGGATAGGGCACCAGACGGGAACCGTCGTTCGGATCGTTAAACATTTGCCTGCACCTCCTTCTGCGCTTTTTTGCGTTTGATCAGGTTCTTCGGCGAAACCCGTTCGCGCAGGGCCACGAGCTTCGGCGACGCGTTGAACAGCATGATGACGATCAGCAGGATCGAATAGATCAGCATGCGGTAATCGGACAAGCCGCGCAGCAGCTCCGGCAGCGCCGTCAGGATGATGGCGGCGATCACCGAGCCGCGGATGGAGCCCACGCCGCCGAGCACGACCAGCAGCAGGATCGAGATGGACATGTTATAGCCGAAGTTGTTGGTGTTGGCGGTCAGCGTGGCCAGGTTGTGGGAATAGAGCACGCCCGCGAGACCCGCAAAGAACGCCGACAGCGAAAAGACGAAGAGCTTGTAGGTCGTGATGTTGATGCCGACCGACTCCGCGGCGATGCGGTTGTCGCGGATGGCCATGATGGCGCGTCCCTTGGCGGAGCGCACCAGATTGAGCGACACGAGCAGCGTGATCATCACGATGACGAAGCCGATTTCAAACGTGGAGCTTTTCGGCACGCCCGTGATGCCCAGCGCGCCCTTGATCAGGATTCTGCCGTCCTCCGCCAGCCGCAGCGCAGCCACCGATTCCGTGGAAAAATGCAGGCCGTGCTTGTCCACGCCGAGGTGCAGGATTGTGACGAGGTTCTTGATGATCTCGCCGAACGCGAGGGTCACGATGGCCAGATAGTCGCCCTTCAGACGCAGCACCGGGATGCCGATCAGAAGGCCGAACACCGCGGCCACGGCGCCGCCGATCAGAAACGCCAGCAGGAAGCGCAGCCACGTCATCGGGATCGCCTCTTTGGTCACCAGCGAAAACAGCGCGCTGGCATAGGCGCCCACGCACATGAAGCCCGCGTGGCCGAGCGACAGCTCGCCGAGGATGCCGACCACGAGGTTCAGCGAAACGGCGAGGGTGATATACATGCAGATGGGCACCAGCAGACCCGAAAGCAGGTTGCTGATATGCCCCGTGCCCTTGAGCACTTCGATGACGGCGAAGAGCGCCACAACGATCGAAACGGTGATCGCGCTGTTTTTGTCCACGGGGCGGCTGCCGCCGAGGAGCTTGATTGCTTTTTGACTCATGGCGCGCACCTCAGACTTTCTCGTTGATCTTCTTGCCGAGCAGACCCGTGGGCTTGACAAGCAGAACGATAATCAGCACCGCGAACACGATGGCGTCCGAGAGCTGGGTGGAAATGTAGCCGTTGGCCAGCATCTGGATGATGCCGATCAGCACGCCGCCGAGCATGGCGCCCGGGATGGAGCCGATGCCGCCGAACACCGCCGCCGTGAAGGCCTTGATGCCGGGCATCGCGCCCGTGTAGGGCGTCAGCGTGGGGTAGGACGAGCAAAGCAGAATGCCCGCCACGGCGGCCAGCGCCGAGCCGATGGCGAAGGTCAGCGTGATGGTGCGGTTGACGTTGATGCCCATCAGCTGGGCCGCGGCGCGGTCTTCCGAAACGGCGCGCATGGCCTTGCCCTGCTTCGACTTACTGATGAACACCGTCAGCGCAATCATGATCAGGATGGAAACGCTCAGGGTCAGGATCGCTTCCCACGAGATGACCAGATCGCCCGAAAACAGGCGGATCGGCTTGCGGTTGATGATGGAGGAAAAGCTCTTGGGCGATGAGCCGAAGATCAGCAGCGCCGCGTTCTGCAGGAAGTAGCTGACGCCGATGGCTGTGATCAGCACCGCCAGCGACTGCGCCCCGCGCAGCGGCTTATAGGCCAGGCGCTCGATCAGCATGCCCAGCGCCGTGCAGCCCAGAACCGAAGCGAGGATGCCGACCCAGACGGGCAGGCCCTGCATCGTGGACACCACGTAGATGATATAGGCGCCGACCATGATGACGTCGCCGTGGGCAAAGTTCAGCATCTTGGCAATACCGTAGACCATGGTATAGCCCAGCGCGATCAGCGCATAGACGCTGCCCAGGCTCAGGCCGGAAATGAGGAATGACAGAAACTGCATGGATGGGATCTCTCCTTTGCACGAAAGGTTTGGCACCGTTGATCGCATGGAACAATCCACGGGTTCGACTGTTCCAAACGGTCATCAAAAGGAAGGGTATGCTGTGCGACGCACAGCATACCCGCACTGCAAGAAAGCTTAGTCCATGGCCTTGTAAGCGCCGTCTTCAATGATGACGCCCTTGGGCTCCTTGTTGGGCTCGCCGTCGGCGGACCAGGTGATGCCTGCGCCGGTGACGCCGTCGATGGAGATTTCAGCCATGACCGGAACCAGCAGGTCGCAGATTTCGGACGCGGACATATCGGCCTTGATGTCGGCCTTTTCCGCCGCAGCCTTCACGGCATACAGGCAGTCATAGGCGTCGGCCGCGAACTGGATGAGATAGGTCTCGTCGTTGTTGTATTCGGCAAGATAGGCCTTCACGAAGTTCTGGGTCGCTTCGTCGGAAGCATCCTTCGCGAACGGGGTCAGCAGCATGACGCCTTCGGCCAGAGTGGTATCGAAGTTTTCCACGTTGAGCACGCCGTCCAGACCGTCGCAGCCGAAGAACTTGGCGTCAAGTCCGGCGGAAGCGGCCTGCGAAAGGATCAGCGCGGCCTCGGTGGCATAGATCGGCAGGAACACCAGCTCGGCGCCGGCGCTCTTGATCTTCTGAAGCTGGACGGAGAAGTCCTGCTTGGCGTCTTCGGTGAACGCTTCGGCGGCCACGATTTCAAGACCCTTGGCGGCGGCTTCGTCGGCAAACTTCGCATAGATGCCGCTGGAATAGGCGTCCTGGCTGTTATAGATCACGCCGATCTTCGTGGCAAGGCCCTTGGAGGCGATGTAGTCGGCCGAGGCGATGCCCTGGTTCGGGTCGGAGAAGCAGATGCGGAACGCCGTGGGGCTGGCAATGGATTCCACAGCCGTGGCGGACGGGGTCAGCAGGAACATATTGTCCTGTTCGCAAAGGGCCTGCACCGCGATGCAGGGTGTGCTCGTCACGGTACCGACAAGGATCTGCATACCCCAGTCTTTCAGGGTATTGTAGGCGTTGACGGATTTTTCGGCGTCATGGGTGTCGTCCTGTACGTTGACTTCCACCTGCATGCCGTTGATGCCGCCGGCCGCGTTGATCTCCTTGGCAGCCAGCTGGGCGCCGTATTTGACCGCGTTGCCGTAGAGGGCGGCGCCGCCGGTCATCGGGCCGATCACGCCGATTTTGAGGGTGCCGGCTTCGTCGGCGGGTTCAGTGGGCTCGGTGGGCTTCTTTTCGCCGCAGGCCGCAAAGCAGCAAAGGCAAAGAGCCGCAACAAGCAGGAGCGCGAGGACTTTTCTGAGGTGTTTCATCGTAATCATCCTTTCTGTTTTTCAATCCGTGACGTTTGCAATGTGTTCACGAATATGATAAAAAATTATAGCATTATGTTTGAGAGATGTCAATATTTTTTTGAGGGAATGAGGGATTGAGAGATTGAGGGATTGAGAATGAGCGCCGCGCTCCGCGCGGCTCAGTTGTCAGTCAACAGTCGACAGCAGTGCGCAGTGCGCACTAAAAAAGGGCGGCCACCCCTTCCGTCACTGCGCCTTCGACGCAGCGACACCTTCCCCGGCGGGGAAGGCTGCTTTGGTGGCCGCCTGCGGCGGCATTCTATTGGGCCGCCCCTACGGTTATTTATCTGTTAAAAATGCTGAACAGACTGCGGAACCAGTCGATGATCCGCTGAAGAAAAGCACGGAACGCACCCAGGCCGTTCTGCGGCTCGTCGGGCTGCCCCTCTTCGGACGGCAAAGGCGACCAGCGCGCGGTCAGCGTGATGTTTTCGGCTTTGTCAAACACCGTCTCCGCCGTCACGGGCGTCCCCTCGGCATCGTACCAGCCGTCGAACTGCATCCCCTCCATCGACGCCGCGGGCAGCAGACCGAAGGCGTCGCCGGTGTGCAGCAGCATCGTGTTGAACTGAACGACGCCGCCCGCCGGGTCAAAGGTCACGGTGAACTGCGGCTGCTCCCACTGGGCGTGGGCGGCAAAAACGTCGCCGTTCTTCGCGGTCAGATGATCCACCTGCGCCCGGTCGGGCAGCAGCGTGCGCACCGCGTCTTCGGGCTCCTTGCCGGTGCGGTACCAGTCCCGGGTGCCGTCCGGCAGCGTATAGAGCCACTTCTTGTCGGAGCTGCGGTAGAGGTTCCAGCCGCGGAAGATACTTCCCGCAGGCGGCAAAAAGGTGTTCGCGCGCAGGTTGGTCGGCGCGCCGTCGATATGCCGCGTCGGGTTCATACGGTTCCGGCCGTCCAGCGCGGTGTTCTCCCTGCCCCCGTTCGCCTTGTATTTGACCGTGTAGACCAGCGTGCTTTCGGTCACGAGCGGCGCCGCCGCAAAGCTGCCCGGAATGCAGTTTGTGATATAGATGCCCTCGGCGGCCGCGCTGCCGGCGTTGTTGTTGAACCAGAGCAGCAGCTCGCCGCCGCCCGGCGCAGCGCGGAAGGCGCAGGTTTCCACCTCAAACAGCGACAGATTCGGCTCGCGGACGCGGAACGCGACGTTCAGCGGGAACAGCACGTCGGCGCTGTCGTCCGCGGCGGTCATGGCCGCCGCCGTCAGGCGGGGTGAAACGTCATAGAGAAGGATCGCGTTGTCGTTGCCGCCGTTCCAGAGGGGCACGTAGAGCACGCTGCCCGCGGGGTCGAGCTCGCTGCCCTGATTGATCCACGTTTCCAGATTCGGCAGCCGGAAAACGCTGCCGTCGGCGTTGTAAAACTGCGCGTTGCGCGTGTCGATTTCGAACAGGCGCGGGCAGACGACCGGCGTCGGGTCAGCCGCCGTGCCGCCGGGCGCGGTCTCGTCAATCACGAAGCCGTAGAAGAAAAGGCCGCTTTTGGCAAGGAAGAAGAGTCTGCCGCCTTCACGGCGCACGAACGACAGCGACGAGACGGCAAACGGCGTGGTCCCGTCGGCGCGCAGCAGCCGGAACCAGCCGGTCAGAAAGGCGCAGCCGTCCCGCACGAGAAGGCGCGTCACCGCCGTCCCCTTCTGCACCGTGGCCGCAAACAGGGCGGTACCGTCTTCGGTTTCCACGGCGGCCAGGTCGTTGGCGTGGCTCAGCGCGGTGCAGGGCGTCGGTTCCGCCGCGTCCGGGCTTTCATAGAACGGCAGGTTGATCTGCGCGTCCGTGTCCGGGTCGGTACGGGTCAGCACGCAGCAGGCGTCGTCGGACGAAACCTTGGCCGTATAGAGATAGCGACTGTCGGCCGCCATGCCCTGCATGACGGAGCAGCGCGAACCGCCCACCCTGACGTCGGGCACGGTCCAGCCCAGCGACCACTGCAGCTCCCAGGGCTCCAGCGCAAAAACCGCCGACGCGCAGGAAAGCAGCAGCAGCGCGCAGAGCGCCGCCGAAAGCAGGCGTTTGATTCCGGTTTGTTTCATGGTGTTCCCCTTTCCCGTTGTCAGACGGAGGCCGCCGCGTCGTCCGCCGGCGGCGTTTCAGTGCGGCGCATGATGACGAACTTGTTCATCGGGAAGATGATCGCCATGGCAATCAGCATGGAGACCGCCTTCGGGATCCATTCGATCAGCAGCCGGTTCTGCGTCCAGCCGCCCACCCAGGGGGTGAGCACCGTCACGATCCACGTTTTGAGGCTGATGACGGCCAGCACCAGAAGCAGGTACATCACGGCGCTGCGCCAGAAATTGTTGTTTGCGTGGAAGGTCGCCTTGCGGTTGACCAGGAACGAAACGATCTCCGCAAGGATGGCGGACGCAAAGAACGCGATGAACAGGCCGAGATTCAGCTGCTTTTCGGCAGTGTAATGGAACACGAAGAAGTCAAAATCGGCCGTCAGCCGCGTGCCCAGCAGCGTGGACAGCAAAAAGAACGAAACCGTTTCGGTGATGCCCGCAAGCGACGACACCAGCGAAAACTTGATGAACTGCCAAAGGCCCTCGTGGCTTTGGGTAAAGGTCTTTTTTTCTTCCATGGCTAAGCTCCTTTCGTTATTCGCCGGCGGCAAACAGCAGCTTTTGCAGCAGGGCGTGCAGCGTGGCTGCTTCTTCGGGCGTCAGATGCACGCAGGCCGCGGCCTGCAGCGGAATCTGCAGCGCTTTTTCCCGGAGCGCGCGGCCCTTGTCGGTCAGGTCCACCAGCACGCTGCGTTCGTCCAGCTTGCTGCGCGTGCGGGTCAGGTAGCCCTGTGCCTCCATCTTTTTGAGCAGCGGCGTCAGCGTGCCGGAATCCAGCAGCAGCCGCTCGCCGATCTCGCTGACCGGCAGGTGATCCTCCTCCCACAGGACGAGAAACACGATGTACTGCGTATAGGTCAGACCGAGGGGCTTGAGATAGGGCGTATAGACGCCCGTCACGCGGCGCGCGGCGGCGTAGAGCGGAAAGCAAAGCTGGTTTTTCAGCTTGAGCGCTTCGTTGGGATCGTAGGTCATAACGGCACCTCGCAAAAGAAAAAGATCAGCACGCGCGGTGCGTACCGATCATATTATAGCGTAAAAGAAGATTTTTTGCAACTGTTTTTTATCCAATCGGACGGGGCTCAGATCAGCGCCTCCACCGCCTGCTTCACGGCGTCCATGCCCGCGGTCGGCTCAATGCGGTCCACCACGTTCCCCTGCCGGTCCACGATAAACTTGGTGAAGTTCCACTTGATATCGGGATTCTGCTTGTAATCCTTGTCAATCTTCTTGAGCATCACGCCCATCGCCAGCGCCTTGGGACCCTTGCCGAAGCCCTTGAAGCCCTGCTGACTTTTGAGGTAGTCATACAGCGGCAGCGCGTTGTCGCCGTTGACGTCGCTCTTTTTCATCTGCGGGAACTGCGTGTGATATTTCAGCGTGCAGAACTGGTGGATCTCGTCGTCGGTGCCCGGCGTCTGGCCGGCAAACTGGTTGCACGGGACGTCGATGATCTCCAGCCCCTTGTCGTGGAACTGCTCATAGAGCGCTTCCAGCTCCTTATAGTGGGGCGTGAAGCCGCAGCCGGTCGCCGTGTTGACGATGATCAGCACCTTGCCGGCATAGTCCTTCAGCGAAATTTCTTCGCCCTGCGGGGTAAAAACGGAATACTCGTAAATGCTCATGTCGGTCGCTCCTTTTATATTTTTTACGATTGTATTTTATCAAATCGAATCGGAGTTGTCAAGGGGTAACCGACGTTTTCATTCTTTTTTATTTTCCCTTTGCCGCAAGCTTGCCGAGGATCGCGTCGTAGCGGCGCAGCCAGGCGTCGACCTTGGGCTTGTCATAGCTTTCCGGAATCGAAAGCGCGGTCTTCTTCGCCCTTGCGGCGCGCAGCATCCACACCGCGGTCTGGCGGATCACGGCGGGCTTTTTCAGCACGATGGCGACCTTTTTGAGAATCTTGCCCACGGTCAGCTTGTTGGGGTTGTCGGGGTCGGTGGAAACCAGACCCATGTCCTCGTTCGTCACCGCGCCGCAGCCGAACAGCCAGTTGAGAAGATCGACGTCGATGTTCAGCACCCAGCGCTTGACGAGATCCACGAAGACGTAGCGCGCGCCGAACGTCCTGTAATACCACACCTGCCAGCCCCAGAGGTTGGCGGCGGAACAATCGGTCACGCCGTGTTCAACGATGTGCTGCGCGAGCCGGCTGCCCGCCTGCATGGCGCATTCCATGCCGCTGCCCATCATCGGCATGGTCATGAACGCGCTGTCGCCCACCGCGCAGTAGCCGTCGGCGACCAGCATCCCGAGGGGCCCCCGCAGGGAGATGAAGCCCCACAGCCCTTCGCGCAGAACTTCGGACGAGAAGAAGGCGTGGTTTTTGTGCAGCGCCGCCACGGCGGCGTCTTTTTCTTCTTCGGTCAGGCCGCCGATGCGTCCGACGAAGACGTCCACCTCTCCCCTGTCGTTGAGGTTGCACCAGCTTAGGCCCACGCTGCTCTGATGCTTGATATAGATGTTGCGGTCGGGGTCCGGCGCAGCGGTGCCGGGCGTCCATTTGTAAAAGGCGCGCCACGCGGTCATTACGTCGGTTTTGCCGGGCTGCGCCTGCACGTGAAACTGCTTCGGCACCTGCGCGCGGAAGGGCGAAAACAATCCCGACGCGTCGATCACGAGATCCGCGCGGACGGTCTCTCCCCCGCAGACGGCGCCGCAGACGCGGTCGTTTTCCACCAGCAGGTCGGTTGCTTTCGTTTCCCAGCGGATCACCACGCCCGCGGCTTCGCAGAGGCCGACGAGGTGGCGCAGCAGGGCGCGGCGGTCAATGGAGATTTCCTCCATCGGCCGGGCGGAAGGCACCCTGAGGCTGTTTTGTTCGTCGGGGGAAATAAACAGGCGCTTGCCCTTGTTCGTATAGCAGTCGCGCGGCGGCATCGGCAGGCCGCAGGCGGCGAACAGATCGGCGCGGATATCGTCATACCACGGCCAGCCGACGGTCCCGCGGCTCTTTTGCTCCGCAACCGTGACGGCAAAGCCGGCTTCGCGCAGCTTCAGCGCGGCGACCAGACCGCCGTGGCCAAGGCCGAGGACGAGGATTTGTTGGGACATGGGAACACCTCCGGGGGAAGGGATTGAGGGATTGAGGGATTGAGGGATTGAGGGATTGAGGGATTGAGGGATTGAGGGATTAAGGGATTGAGGGATTAAGGGATTAGAGGATTGGAGAATTGAAGGAGTGAAGAATTGAAGGAAAATAGCATTGGCGCCGCCGCAGGCGGCGCCCCTTATTCCCTTATTTCCTTATTCCCTTTTTCCCTTATTAAAAAGAGGCGCCGAAGCGCCTCTTTTTTTCAATCAGTTGTTGTTGGAAAAAATGTTTCTGCCCTTGAAGATCGGCAGCACGTCGCTTTCGTCCTCGGCGGGATCATCAAAGATGGAAGCGGGCTTCTTCGCCGGCGTCTCCACGGTGTCGAACGGCTGCGCCGGCTGCGCGGCGGGCGCTTCAGGCTGGGCGGCCGGTGCCGCGGTGCGGAAGATGTCTTCCGGGTTGGCGCTCTGCTGGGCGTTTTCAAACGCCGAAACAAACGAGCGGCCGAATTCCGACGAACGGAACTCCGCGGAGCCGCCGTTCATCGACGTGAAGATGGAGGCGCCTTCGCTCTTGGGCTTGTTGGAACGGCTGATGAAGCCGGGGCCCGCGTTCGGCGCGGCGGCCGGAGCCGGCTTTGCCGCGGCCGTGGGATAAGCGGCGGCGTCGTTTTCTTCCATGGTGCCGAAGCCCGTAGCAATGACGGTGATGAGCATTTCGTCGCCCATCTCTTCGTCGAACACGGAACCGAAGATGATGTTCGCGTCGGGATGCGTGGCCTGGGTGATCAGATCGCCGGCCTGTTCGATCATGTCGAGGGACATATCGGACGAGCAGGTCACGTTGATGATGACGCCGGAGGCGCCGTCGATGGCGGTTTCAAGCAGCGGGCTGGTGATCGCCTGCTTGGTGGCTTCCGCCGCGCAGTCCGCGCCGCGGCCGCGGCCGATGCCCATGTGAGCGCGGCCCGCGTCCTTCATGACGCTCTTGATGTCGGCGAAGTCAAGGTTGATATAGCCGGGCACCTTGATCGTGTCGGAAATGCTCTTGACGCCCTGCCACAGCACCTCGTTGGCCTTGCCGAACGCGTCGCGCATGGAAAGGGACTTGTCGCCCAGCAGCTTCAGGCGTTCGTTGGGAATCACGATCAGCGAGTCCACGTGCTTGACCAGCTCGCGGATGCCGTCTTCGGCCTGCTGCATGCGCTTTCTGCCTTCGAACTTGAAGGGCTTGGTCACGATGCCGACGGTCAGCGCGCCCAGCTCGCGGGCAACCTCTGCCACCACGGGGGCCGCGCCGGTGCCGGTGCCGCCGCCCATGCCTGCGGTAATGAACACCATGTCGGTGGAACGCAGGGCTTCGGCGATGACGTCGCGGCTCTCTTCGGCCGCCTTTTTGCCGACTGCGGGGTCGCCGCCGGCGCCCATCTGATTGGTCACCTTTTCGCCGATCAGGATCTTGTGGGTCGCTTTGGAATTTTCGAGGATCTGACGATCCGTGTTGATCGAAAGGAATTCCACGCCGAACACACCGGCGTCTACCATGCTGTTGACTGCGTTTCCGCCGCCGCCGCCGACGCCGACGACCTTGATCTGGTTATACGCAGCGTTTTCGTTGTCAATCGTAAAGCTCATTTTACTTCCTCCTGTATGATTGATTCTTATGAAGAAATATAAACTGAAAGAGCCCAATCACATGACCGGGATATTCAAGTTATTATAACACGCATTTTGCAAAAAGACAAGAAGCAAACGCAAGAAGTTTCAGGAAATTTATAAAATTTTTATTTTTGCGCCGCCGTCAGCCGTCCAGCGTCATGCTGCCCTGGTTGAAGAACGCGCGTTCTGCAAAGCGGCCGTCGATGTAGCCCTGGGAGCCGGGCGGGATCTCGTTTTTGAGGATGCCGGCGATCAGCGCGATCTTTTCTTCGGCGTCGTCGGTGCCGTTGAGATAGATGTTGATCCGCCCGTCATACTGGATCCGGATCAGGTGCAAATCGGCCAGATTCAGCACGTTCGCTTCGGGCAGCTCGCACGCCTCCAGCTCGGCGATCAGCGTTTTGGCCGCCTCATAGCGCGCTGCGTTGTCGCCCTCGGGCGCAAAAGCGGCGCCCTCCTTCGCGTCCTGCTGGTCAAAGCCCTCCAGCCGGAACTGACCGGCCTTGGCTTTTTTCTTCTTGAGTGAAAGGACCTTGCCCGCTTCGTTCAGGCAGATGTAGTGCTGCTTGCCCACGATCAGGTATTTTTCCTGGGTCTGGGTCACGCGCAGGTTCAGCGTGTCGGGAAGCTTGTATTCCACCTTGACGGCGGAGATATAGGGCAGTACGGCGGTGACCGTGCGGTTCACTTCCTTGGTGTGGACGCGCAGCATGTTGTCGCCCACGCGCACGCCGCTGGCGTTGATAATCTGTTCGTTCGTGTAGTTCGACTTGCCCGTCACGCTGATTTTGGCGATCGGGAAGCCGTAAGCGTAGCAATAGATCAGCGCGATCAGACCGGCGAGCAGCATGACGCCCGCCACGGTGGCAACGGCGATCACCCGCTTGTTGCGGCGTTTGCGCTTGGCCTTCTGGCGGCGGATGTCGTCGCTGGAATGACCTGCCGAGCGCGCCGAGGCAAAGCGCGCCAGATCGCGCTGGTACTGGCGGTTGTCGCTTTCCAGCGCGCGGCGGCTGCGGTCGGCGGCCGCGCGTTCCCGCCGGGGCGGCTCCTCTTTCAGAACGGGGCGCGCCATCGGGTCTGCCTGCGGCGCGGCTGCGGTCTGTTTCTTTTGCGGCCGGGCGGTTTTTTTGGCCGCGGGCTTTTTCTGCGCCGGCCTTTTCTGCGCCGGCCTGCTTTGGGGCGTCCTCTGGGGCGGCGCTTCGTTTTCGTCGTGCAGCTTGGGCGGCGGCGACACCGGCACGCCGGTGCTGATGGGCGTCCAGAGATCCGACGTGATGTCGCGCGGGCGGTTGATCTTGCTCTCGTCCAGACCGTAGGCGCCGAAGGGATTATTCTGATTTCGGTTGTTCTGGTCCACTGTCGGCACTCCTTTCGATCTGTGCGCCGAGCGTTTTGAAACACGCCTCGATTTTCTCGTATCCTCTGTCAATATGCCTGACGCCGCGGATCACCGTGACGCCCCGGGCACCGAGCCCGGCCACCACAAGGGACGCGCCCGCGCGCAGATCGCAGGCCGAAACGGCGGCGCCGCGCAAAAACGGCACGCCCTCCACCTCGGCCGTGCGCCCGTGCAGACGGATGCACGCGCCCATCTGCCGCAGGGCGGCAACGTGATGAAAGCGGTTTTCAAAGATGGTCTCTTCTATTTTCGTCGTGCCCTGCGCCGTGCAGAGCATGGCCATGACGGCGGCCTGCCCGTCGGTGGGAAACCCCGGGTGCGGCAGGGTGCGGATGCACGGCACGGCCCGCAGCCGCCCGGCGGCGGCAATGCGCAGCGTGTGTTCGCCGGGTTCCACCGAACAGCCCGCCCGGCGGAACACGCCGATGGCGGCCTCCAGAGGAGCGGGCGGCGCATCCTGCAGCAGCACGTCGCCGCCGGCGGCGCCCACGGCGGCCATCACGGTCAGCGCGGCAATCCGGTCGGGAATCACACGGTGGCGACAGCCGTGCAGCCACGGCGTTCCGCGCACAAACAAATCGCCCCGCGGCGTGCGTCTGACGGCGGCGCCGCAGCGGTTCAGAAACAAGACGAGGTCGTCGACCTCGGGCTCCCTGGCCGCGCCGCAAAGCAGGGTGTTGCCCCTGGCGGTCACAGCCGCAAGCAGGGCGTTTTCCGTGGCGCCCACGCTGGGAAACGGCAGCGATATCACCGCGCCGCAAAGCTGCCTTGCCCGGCAGCACAGCACGCCGTTTTGCTCGTCGATTTCTGCGCCGAGGGCGCGCAGGGCGGAAAGATGCAGGTCGATCGGCCGTCGGCCGATGGCGCACCCGCCGGGCGCGCAGAGCACGGCCTTGCCCGTCCGGGCCAGAACCGAGCCGAGGAAGACGATGGACGAGCGCATCTCGCGCATCAGTTCATTTGGTATAGTATAGCACGAAACGAAGCGGGAATCAACCGTCAATGTGTGTCCGCTTCGTTCCACAGTACAGCCAAGGCGTCTGAGAATCGCGCAGGCGGCGCGCACGTCGCTGAGATCGGGACAGTTTTCGATCGTCGTGACGCCGCTGAGCAGCACGCAGGCGGCCAGAATCGGCAACGCGGCGTTTTTCGCGCCCTGCACGCGCACGCTGCCGCGCAGGGGTTTGCCGCCGCAAACGATGATTTTTTCCATTGGGGACCCACCTTTTTTCTGTTTCTGCCTCATGGTATGCAGAAAACGGAAAAAGGGTGCGCCCGGTCAGTGCGCCAGCGAGAGGATGATGTCGGCGATGGCGCGCTTTGCTTCGGGCTTTGCCAGCCGCAGCGCGTTCTGTTCCATGGCGTGACGCTTTTCGTCGTTGGAGACGAGGTCCAGAAACAGCGCTTCCATGGCCTCCCTGGTGTAGTTCTTTTCTTCCAGAATGCAGGCGGCGTCCTCTTCCACCAGCGCCATCGCGTTGTGGTACTGGTGGTTTTCCGCCACGTTGGGCGACGGGATCAGAATCGACGCCTTGCCCATGGCCTCCAGCTCGGAAAGCGAGCTGGCGCCGGCGCGGCAGATCACGAGGTCGGCGGCACTCATGCAGCGGTCCATATCGCTGATATATTCGCGCAGTTCCACGTTGGGCGCCCGGTCGGGGTCCACCCCGCGTTCGCGCAGCGCGTCGGGCACCCACAGACCGAACTGGCCCATGGCGTGCAGGAAATAGAGGTTTTGCTCCGCCGCGTGGTCCGCAATCAGCTCCACCATGGCGCGGTTGATCGTTTCGGCGCCCAGAGAGCCGCCCATGGACAGCACCAGCACCTGATCGTCGCGCACGCCGAGCTCGGCGCGGCTGACGGCGCGGTTGGCCCGCAGCAGCTCGCCGCGCACGGGCAGACCCGTCACGGTGACGGGATTCTTCGGCCGGAGATACTGCGCGGCCTTTTCCACGGTCAGCATCACGCGGTCCACGCGCCTGGCCAGCGCCTTGTTGGTGACGCCGGGATAGGCGTTCTGCTCGTGAATCGCCGTGGGGATCTTCAGCTTGGCCGCCATGCGCAGCACGGGGCCGCTGACGTAGCCGCCGAAGCCGACCACGACGTCCGGCTGAAAGGCGCGCAGCAGCTTTTTCGCCTGCGAGGAGGCCCGCAGGAGCTTGAACACCGTGGCGATGTCGCGCTTGATATTTTCGAGCGTGAGCCCGCGGTAGAAGCCGGAAATATCGATCGTGGCAAAATCGAACCCGGCCGCGGGCACCAGCCTGGCTTCCATTTTATCCTTCGTGCCGACAAAGAGAATCTCTGCGTCGGGACAGCGCTCGCGGATCTCGCCGGCAGCGGCGAGCGCCGGGTTGATGTGTCCGCCGGTGCCGCCGGCGGCAAACAGAATCTTCATAGGTTCTCTCCCCTTTTACGCTTGTACGTCCCGCTTCACCGCGCAGGTGCGCGAGACCGAAAGCACCACGCCCATTTCACACATAATCAGGAACAGCGCGGTGCCGCCGTAGCTGAAGAACGGCAGGCCGATGCCCGTGTTCGGAATCACGTCGGTGACCACGGCGATATTGAGAATTACCTGCAGGCCGACCTGCATCATGATGCCGATGACCAGCAGCGCGCCGAACAGGTCGCGCGTGCGCGTGGCAATCATGAAGCCGCGGATGACCAAAGCGGCAAAGATCAGCACGATGATGGCGCCGCCGACCCAGCCGAGCTCTTCCACCACGATGGGGAAGATGAAGTCGTTCTGCGGCTCGGGCAGCCAGAGGTGCTTTTGCTTGGAATTGCCGAAGCCCACGCCGAAGGGCCCGCCCGCGCCGATGGCGTAAAGGCCCTGCTGGGTCTGCCAGCGCGTGGTCCGGCCGAAGTCCGCCTTGGTCTTCCAGACCATGATGCGCTCATAGCCGTAGTTGCTGATGACCTTGACGATTTCGGGCTTGACGAACACGACCAGCACGACCGCGCCGGCCGCGGCAAGCAAAAGCAGCACGAACCACTTTTTATCCACGCCCGCAATCCACATCATGGAGATGCCCAGCAGGAACAAAAGAATCGTGCACGACAGGTGGCTTTCGATCAGCACCAGGCCGCAGAACAGCGCCACAATCAGCGCCAGCAGCACGGTGGCTTTCATTTTTGTGTCGATATAGCTGAAAAACACCTTTTCAAAAGGCGAAAGCTTTGCGATGTTGGGGCGCACGCGGCGGCGGCTGTCGCCGTTGAGCGTGCGGTACAGGATGCAGATCACATAGGAGAGCGTGAGCACCATGACGAATTTGGCGATCTCGGAAGGCTGGAGCTGGCCCACCTTGGGGATCACGATCCAGCGCTTGATCTCGTTGTGCTGCAGCACGTTCCACGCGAAGGTGAAGATCAGAAGGAACACGGTGGCGAAGAACGCGATGGGCGTCAGGGCGCTGTTGAGGATGCGGTAATCGATCTTTGAGATGATGGCCATGGCGGCAAAGCCCAGCAGCCCGTGGATCAGCTGGTTATAGAAATAGGCGTTGGGGCTGGAGGCGTGCGCGCTCGCATAGGGATACGAGGCGGAATACATCATCGTGACGCCGACGGCGAACAGAATCATCACCAGACAGGCAAACGCCACGTCCATGCCGCCCGTCTGGAACAGACCGGCAAAAAACGACTGCTGTTTGCGGGGCGCAGTCCGTCCCCTTTGCTGCATGGCACGTTCAGACATGGCTTTCTCCTTTGCGTCGGACGGATTAGGACTGAAGGGTCAGCTGCATGAGGATGACGCCGTTGAGGCAGCCCAGCAGACTGATCAGGGTGAAGACGAAGACGATCTTCTTTTCGCTCCAGCCCTTCATTTCAAAGTGGTGGTGGATCGGTGCCATCAGAAAGACCTGGCGGTGGAACAGCCGGACGGCCAGAATCTGCAGGATGTCGCTCAGCGCTTCGATCACATAGACGATGCCCACGGGGAGCAGGATGATCGGGCAGTCCAGCGCATAGGCCAGCGCCGCAATCAGGCCGCCCAGGAACATGGAGCCCGTGTCGCCCATCATGACCTTGGCCGGGAACCGGTTCCAGATCAGATAGCCCGCGCAGGCGCCGGCCAGCGCCGCGCCGAGGAAGGACACGGAGGTGTTCTTGAGCAGATAGCCCATGACGGCGAAGGCGGCGCCCACCGGCACGGTCACGTTGCCGCACAGGCCGTCGATGCCGTCGGTGAAGTTGACGGCGTTCACGGTGCCGTAGATCACGCAGGCGCCGAACACGTAGAAGAAGATGAGGCCGGGCACGGAATCCAGGCTGACGCGGCCGACCAGCGGAATCAGCATGGAACGGCTGCCCGCCAGCTGAATCGTGGTCAGGTAAGCCACGATCACCAGCAGCTGCGGCACCGTCTTCTGCACCTCGGTGAGGCCGAGGTTGCGCTGCTGCTTCACCTTGATATAGTCGTCGGCAAAGCCGACCAGACCCAGCAGAAGCGCCAGCAGGAGCCCCGCCCAGAGCTTGGTCATCTCTTGCGTGCCGACCGCCGTCACGGCGTTGAACGCCGGGGTGCCGGTCAGCTTGCAGACAAGCAGCGAAACGCCGCAGGCAACCAGAATGCCGATGATGAACATCAGACCGCCCATGGTGGGCGTGCCCTGCTTCCTTGCGTGCCAGCGCGGGCCGATGTCGGTCAGAATCGTCTGGCCGAACTTCAGCCGGTGCAGCGCCGGAATCAGCACGAAGCCGAGCAGCGCCGTGACAACGAAGGAGACGGCAAGCGAGATCAGAATCAGATAGACGGTGTTCATAAAAATATCCTTTCCTTCGGCGCCCTGTGAAGTCAGACGCCTTCTAACAGTTCCCGGACAACGGCGCGCTCGTCGAACGGCACGGTTCTGTCCGCATATTGCATGGTGGTTTCGTGGCCCTTGCCGCACAGCAGCACAAGGTCGTTTTCGCGTGCATGCTGCAGCGCGAGGGCAATGGCCTGCCGGCGGTCGGGCTTGAGCAGAAACGGCGTTTTGCTGCGGCCCGCGCCGGAGAGAATCTCTTCCAGAATCGCGTCGGGGTCTTCCGTGCGCGGATTGTCGTCGGTGAGAATGACCAGATCGGCGTTCTGCGCCGCAATGGCGCCCATTTCGCCCCGCTTGGGACGGTCGCGTTCGCCGCCGCAGCCGAACACGAGAATCAGCCGGCCGCGGCACACGCGCCGCAGCGTCAGCAGCACCTGCCGCAGACTGTCGGGCGTGTGGGCATAGTCGATCATGACCCGGTAGGGCGTGTCTGATTCCAGCAGCTCCATGCGCCCCTTGACGGCGTGGGACGAACTCAGAGCTTCGGCACCCCCTTCCGACGGGTCGCCTTACGCTTC
>JAEEGI010012106.1_pt1 | contig 18492 bp, 15 predicted proteins | sample 8958751 | NCBI WGS metagenome assembly JAEEGI01 (sample SAMN16246545, study PRJNA631951) | gut metagenome | biome: gut microbiome; feature: rumen; material: KS-attached | host: Bos | place: Iran: Karaj | collected 2018-10 | reverse complement strand
GGTTTGTTCGAGCGTGATGAGGTGGACAAGATGAAGATTAAACTGCCTGCATCATTGTTTGAGCAGCTGTTTGAGTTTATGGCATCGTACAACTTCACCATCGATGAGAACGACCCCGACGATGCAGATATTGGAATTGACCCTGAGATGCTGGGCAAGATCTTTGAGAGCCTGCTGGAGGACAACAAGGCCAAAGGTGCCTTCTATACTCCAAAGGAGATTGTACGCTATATGTGCAAAGAGAGCCTGATTGCCTACCTTGAAACCAAAGTGAGCGACAACGCCTCCGAGATGCTTGACACTAAACAATCAATCCGTACTTTTGTAGAGCACCATGAGCTACCCGAAGAGTTGGAGCCCTACCGCGAGGTGCTGGACACCGCCTTGCGAGATGTGAAGATATGTGACCCAGCCATCGGTAGCGGAGCCTTCCCAATGGGCTTGCTTAATGAATTGTGGCGTTGTCGGGAGGCGATAGAAAACGTGCCTGATGAGTTGGATTTGGCTTACCGTGCTGAACTCAAGAAAGAAATTATCGAGAACAATATCTATGGTGTGGACATTGAGCGAGGAGCCATCGACATCGCCCGCCTGCGTTTCTGGCTGAGTATCGTGGTGGATGCCGAAAAGCCAGAACCCTTGCCAAACTTCGACTACAAGTTCATGCAGGGTAACAGCCTTATAGAGAGTTTTGAGGGACATGACTTGTGCCATATCATGGACAAGAAAATTGAAAGGAATGGAAAAACTTATTATCAAAGCAAAATAGGTGGAAAAGAGACCGTCCAAGTGTCTATGGATTTCTTCTCCAATGATACAAGACAAAATCTCAGAATCTGGTTGAAGAGATATTTCTCGCTTACCAATCACAAGGAAAAAATAGAATACCGAAAGCGCATCAACGAAAGTGTTAAGAGCTACATAAAACAACAAGGAATCGGACCATCTGCCGAATCCAAGTTAAACACCCTAGACCCTTCCGCCAACCAAGATTTCTTCCTTTGGCACACCTGGTTCAAAGACATCTTCGACAACGGTGGGTTTGATATCGTTATCGGCAATCCGCCGTATATTCAGCTGCAAGCCAACGGTGGAGAGTTAGCAGACCTTTATAAAGAATGTGGATTCAAGACTTTTACCCGTATGGGTGATATCTATAGTCTCTTTTATGAGCAAGGATACAACATTCTTGCTAATAGTGGGCACCTCTGCTTTATTACATCCAACAAGTGGATGAGAGCAGGATATGGTGAATTGACACGACAGTTCTTCACTGGTTATACAAACCCTAAAATAATCGTAGATCTTGGTGGCAATATTTTTGAGAACGCAACGGTTGATACCAACATTTTGTTGTTTTCAAAATCTAAGAATATGGGCGAAACACAAGGTGTTACTGTCGATAAAGAAACAATGGGAGGACTTGAAAATATGAATAGTTATGTGCTACAGAATCAATCCGTATGTACATTTAAGGGAAATGATAGTTGGGTAATATTATCACCGATAGAACAAAGCATTAAACTTAAGATGGAAGCAATAGGTACACCTTTAAAAGACTGGAATATCGAAATAAACTACGGAGTCAAAACAGGCTGTAATGATGCTTTTATAATATCGACTGAGAAACGTAATAAAATTCTTTCCAACTGCCAAAACGACGAGGAACGACAGCGTACAGAAGACCTAATACGCCCAATTCTTCGTGGACGTGATATTAAACGATATTCTTATAAATGGGCAGGACTATGGTTAATCGCGTTTTTCCCTGCAAGAAATTATAATATTGACGACTACCCTTCTGTAAAAACACATCTGGAGTCTTACGCTGGTGGACATGGACGCGAATTATTAGAACAAACAGGGCGCACTCATATAATAGATGGTATACCCTTAAAATCCAGAAAGAAAACTAACAATAAATGGTTTGAGGTTCAGGATAGTATTGGCTACTGGAAATGTTTTGCACTTCCAAAGATAGTTTATGGCCAATTTCAGGATAGTGCTGAATATTCTTTTGCAGAAGAACATGTTTTCTTGTCAAGCAATGAATACGTGCTAATAACCAATAACTACTCGGCAAAATGTTTGTTAGCCTTCTTGAATAGCAAGCCCTCAGAATGGATGTTGGGACATATAGCAGGCTCTCTTGGTGGAAATGCTAAAATAGGACAGAAATCCAATTTTCTTAAATTGCCAGTGCCAATCCTGTCAGTACAGCAACAAAAACAATATGATGACATTGTATCGGATATTCTGTCAATGAAGAAACATGGCCTTGATAGTTGTCAAGAAGAAAAAAGGATAGACAATCTAATTTACCAACTCTACAATCTCACCCCCGAAGAAATCGCAGTTATAGAGCAATAAACACAAATGATTCACGTTATTTAACAAAAAAATGAAAATGAAACCTGCATCGTTGAAAAGGATTTTAATCATTGGGATTGGTTTGGATCTTTTAATAATACTTATCCCTGTAATTTTGAATTTTGTTGTTAACTTGCCATCCCCATTGCCCGAAAAATATATTATTGGTGGACCAAAAGATTGGCTTTCATTTTGGGCGGTTTATATAGGCTCTATTGGTTCCCTTATAATGACAGGTGTTGCATTTGTGACAATTATGCAAAATAGAAGAATGGCTGTACAAAATGAAAAAATCATCACTCAAAATGAGAAACAAATAAATGAGATAGTACGGCAATGGGAAGAAGAACATCGGCCAAGAATAAACATATCTATTGCTATATATCGTAAGGCATTATTTATTAAGATTAAGAATATAGGAGTTGGTAACGCAACTGATATAAAGATATCTTTTAATAAAGATTTTGTTGAAAAACTGCCCAAAACTAAATATAGGGAAATGTATGAAAATGTCGAGAAGAGAAGTTTTACAATTGAAAACGGAGAGTCTAAATATATTCTGATTGGCTTCTATCAAGATATTCAAAAAGAGTGGGAAAACAAGAATGTCGTTTTGAATATTACAGGAACCTATTGTTCAAAATATATCATAAACGAGACTTTCCATATGGAGGATTATATTACACAAAGATTTGTTGTTGTCAAAGATGCCTTGAGTGAGATTGCTGATGGGTTATCATGCCCCAATAGTAATCACTATCCGATTCAACAGAGCCTTGATATAATAGCAAAACAATCATCAAAAACAAATCAATAATGAAGAAGATTGGCTGGATTATAGTAGTTGTTATTTTAGTGACAGTTATAACTTCTGCTACAATTGTCGTTGTTTATTGCAACAAATATTTTTCAACAGATAGGTTGACCACTTTTAGTACGTTTTATAACGGAATGCTTATGCCATTACTTACTGTGGTTAACATAATTGTACTTATATGGTTGACGATTACCGTGGACCAAAACGATTCTGGTCGAAGTGAAAAAAATATATTATATCAAAAGAGGTCTGCTTTAATGCAGTTAAGAAAAGAGGAGATTATGGAACTATCAAAAGTACTAACGGATTCGCTTGACTTAAAACCATCAACCAACATATTAGAAATGTCTCGTCCAATTATTTTTGCAACCACATATCTTGAAACTTTTGCAAACACAAAACTAAAGCTATTTTCATTAAGTGAAGATTCTGATACCACAAAGAAAATAATACAACTGCACAAAGAATACAAAGGCTTGCATGCAATACTGAACAATGGAGGTAATATTTCAAATAAACAGATTGAGGTTATATTAACTCTGAAAAATACAATTATAAATAATTTGCAGGATATTATGCTAAACGAGCATTGTGTTAGTTGAAGAAAAAATATAGCCTTTTTCAATAAGAGAAAAAATGAAAATCCAATTAGATCAGATTGACATCAGTGCAAAAATCAATGAGTTTGTACAATATCTAAATACAACAGATAGGATTATTCTTTCTGCAAAATTTGGAGACGGGAAAACGTATTTTCTCAACGAACTAAGAAATAATGATTGTTTAGCCAATGAGTGTGAATTTTATACGGTATATCCTGTAAACTATTCTGTTGCAAAGACGGAAGATGTATTTGAATACATTAAACGAGACATTATTCTTCAAATGTTCAATAGAAAACAATTGGATAGTATTGATTTGGATGCTTTTTTTGAAGCCGTAAAATCATTTGTTGACATTTCATCTGTAGTGTCATTCTTATTATCCTTTGTACCATGTGGCAATCTATACAATAACATCATTGACCGTTTTGAAAGAGCAACTAAGACATATAAAGAAAAGAGGCATACTAGAGTTCAATATTTATCCATGTTTAAAAACCAACGTGGTGGTCTCTATGAGGATGATGGATATACAGAATTGATAAAAGAAACTTTGAGATGGGTGAAAGAGGATCATGGTAATGACCACAAAGGCAAAAAGACTGTGTTGATAATAGAAGACTTGGACCGGCTTGACCCACAGCACCTATTTAGAATTTTGAATGTGTTGAGCGCTCACATCGATGACACTTCTGAACCAGACAAAGTGAGCAACAAGTTTGGATTTGACAATATTGTTCTTGTAATGGATTATGAAACGACGGAACATATTTTCCATCATTTCTATGGCGAAAAAGCAAATTATAGTGGCTATATGAGCAAATTTCTTGCCCGTGCACCCTTCAGATACAGCATCAAGGAATTGGCAAGAAACCAGTTGATTGAAAAGATAGGACGAGAATTGAAAATTGAGAGTACTGTATACCACATGGATACTTTCTGGGAGGTAGTAGAAGGAATGTCATTGAGGGATTTAATGAAAATAGCTTCCTTTGACACCAAGGAAAGGCAACGGGGAAAAGCATTGAAAGTAAACAGCATGTCTTTCTCTACAGAACTGCCAATATTCAGTTTGATATTACTGATGATTGAATGTGGAATGGACAACGATTCAATTGTCAATGATCTAACATCATATTATGATTATGATTCAACTGAATATTTAAGATTGATTGCTCCTTTATGTTTTTTGAATGAGCAAAATCTATCATTTGTTTCTTTTGAAGATAATACATATAAAATCTCAACTAAAACAGAAGAAAATGTTATAAATGCAATAACCGTTACCTCTGTTATAAATCATAAGGCCATCCCATATAGCAATTACGATATCCAAGCGCCATTAGTGAAACTACTAAATGGCGGTTTTAGTGAATCAATAACAACATCATCTGCATATAAAAGAGTGACGAAAAAACAATTGTAGCATAGGCTCAACATTTATTGCATACAGTTATTATCATAGAACCCACAATAAAGAATCTAAAAAGGTAGATAATAAGGACAAAAGTGAAAATTGAAAAGAGTGTTCGCTGAGGGACCATTACAAATTGAAAAGTGAAAATGAAATATTGCATGAATGCTTGATTGTGTAAATGCTTGAGTGCTGGCGTAGTCAGATTACTCAAACAATCAAGCAATCAGCCAATCAAGCAATCTTCTAAACTCTCAACTTTCAATTCCTCAAACTCTCAGTCCTTTAAGATTCTAAGTTGTTGGAGTCGTTAATGTATTATGTCAAACCACAATAGTCTTGTCATGTGTTGTTGCTATAAATTTAACCATATCTATTAGTTTTACTTCAACGTCATTTGCAAACCCTCATACAGATAGAAGAACGCCTTGGGGTTGGTCTTCTTTAGTTTGTTGAGCTTAGTGTATTCATACTCTGCAATTGTCCATTGAGCTATTTCTACGTTGTGGGAAGGAGTATATTTCTCAATCTTTGGAGACTGTGTCATCAACGAGGCGGCCAGATAGTAGGTCTTGGCGGCAAAAAGGATGGCTTTTTCTATATGGAATGATTCAGAAAAGATGTGGTTGGTCACCTGTTTTATACCTAACAAGAGAGTATCGAAGTCTGTTCCTTTGTAGCTGCATCGGAAGCAGATGGAGAGAGCATTGTCCATCGTGTCGCTAAGCACATCGTCAACAGAGCAGGATGTATTATGGTACATCAATTCCTTTTCAGCTATTCGACGATAGGTTGAGTTGATGGCGAACATATCATCAGCTTTGTCGAAGAGGCGTCCGATGTCATACAACTGCTTGATTATCTCCATCCCGCAGCTGTTGTTGACTTTCATGTAGAGAATGCCTATGGTTCGTGGTGCAAAGGCAGTCATCTTGTCGGCAAGGAGATTGTTGAAGTCGGGAACCTTTACCATAACAGCAGGTGTTTCGGTGTCTATGAAGGCATTGGCAACAGGTAGGTCAACAAGTACATTATAAGGGTTCTCCTCATACAACACGTCGAGTAGTATGGATGCCTCCTTGTCTTCAACTGCTGAATGGTAGTAGAATTTGTAATGCTTCGCGGGGATGTCTCCCATTGAGGCACGTTGTTGGCACTCAAAACGGGTGAATACATTGCTGTCACAGATTGAATGGAGAACGGAGTCGATCTCGTTCTCCCGTGGAAACACTATGATGTCAATGTCTATAGAAAGGCGATGGGGCTTTTGAAACATCAGCATTAGGGCAGTTCCTCCTTTGAAGATAAAAGGAAGCGATGAATTTGCAAGACCTTCGAGCAAAGCTAATGCTCGGATGGCTTTTTCGACCAAAATGCGGTCGGCTTTGTTCTCTTTGGCCACCTTGCATATCCAATCGTGGGTGAAAGAACTTGGTTTTATCATCTCAATAGTCTATTTCATTAAGTATTTCTTCAATCACGGCACGTCGACCACGACGACCAGCGTAGCGGAGCATGCGGCTGATATTGACGGCATAGGACGAGCAAGCGTTCTCAAAGATGCGGAGCATCTCTATATTTTGAAACGGAAACATTGTGTCCAAGGCGAGATCCACCAGTATCTTCTCTATCGAAGCCATCGGTATGTCTTCCACTGTGATTACGGGGGCGTCTGTAATCAAATTGCGCACAACAATGCATCCGTCATAATACGCGAGTTCCTCGTTGAGGTTGCTGCTGAGGACGGTTTTAGGGTATTTGTCGCGAATCGCATAATAGACTGCCTCTCGTGCATCGCGCTCGACATCGACAAAAAACAGCTCGGTATTGAGGAGATGATGGGCAAAAGCATTGACAGCAGAAAAATTCCATTGGCAGTAATCTGCGAAAGGAAACTGCTTGCGCATAATACGGGCTACACCCAATGTTTTTCGGAAAATGTCGGGAAAGAAAATCTTTCCTTCCCCCAAACGATATCGACCGTGGCCGATTCTATGCAGGATTCCTTTGTTTATTAATGAATGAATACGCCAATTGACGGTTGAAAACGGGATGTCTGGAGAAAAACTACAGTAGAAATCATCAATATCTCTTATTGTGATTTCAGTTTTGTTTCCCAGCGCATTACGCATCTCATCTATATGTAAATTATTATACATTATCGATATATTTGACGATGCAAAGATACGCAAATTTTTGTCAATAGAAAGAAATAAATGACAAAAGTTTGAATAATAATTTGTGAAGGTGCTACGCGCTACGGTGCTACAGTTGGGGTTGGGGGTGGATGATTGGGAACTGTAGCACTGTAGCAAGTGTGGCGCGGAGTATGACTTGCTTGAACACGAAAGTGAAAAGAGGATGACCCTATGCAGTGAACAGATATTTAGTAAACAGTGACAAGAATGCGCTCTTTTCACAGGTCATTCATTTATTTGTCGTCACTAAGTAACAATAATAGTGCTATTATTGCGTTATTTTTACAATTAAACACTTATCATGAAGTATCATTTTTTGACGATTGCTTATGCAGTTTGATCAATTAGGTCATGTGGTTGCCACTTGACCTAATATTAGCACCCAAACTACCTATATGAACCCTGTAGCCATACGTCTGCTGAACCAGCAGCTCTGCTCGCCCCAGTTCTCCACCCCCGAAGAGGTGGTGGCGCACCTCGGTGCCATGCAGGCTCAAGAGTATAGACTAATGCGCTGGGCTGTCTCTATGCGGACTAAGAAGCCCTCTTCCGAGGCATTCCAACATGCATTCGACAGCGGAAGAATCGTTCGGCTACACCTGATGCGGGGCACATGGCAACTAATCTCGGTAGATGATTATTGGTGGATGCTGGACTTACTGGCCGATAAGAGCCGCCGTGTAATCCGAGGATGGATGACATCGAATCACATCTTCATCCCCGACGACGAGTGTGTGCGCATCAGAGAGATAATTGCCCGATGTGCCGAGGACTGTGGCAGCGCCACCAAGGAGGACTTTGTAAACGCCCTTGCCGCCCAAGGCATTAAAATGGACGACCACCGACTGTCGTACCACATCCGTATGGCCGAACTCTCAGGAATCTTGTGCAGTGGGAAACCCCTCCCCATGAAAGCAACTTACAGCCTTGCAGAATCACGCATCCCTCATCGAGAGCTCATAGACCGTGAGGAGGCTTTGGCCCGACTGACACGCAAGTATTTCTTAAGCCGATGCCCGGCAACCTTGGAGGACTTTGTGTGGTGGTCGGGGTTGAGCGTAAGAGACTGCCGAAAAGGGATCTCCGCCCTCGGCGACGAGCTTTACTCTGTCAAATGGCACAACCGGGAGTTCTTCATCCACCAAGATGCCCGACATCATGGAGTACGTCATGTGAACCTCTTGCTTCTTCCTCCGTATGACGAATACCTTATAGGGTATAAGAGTCGCGACATTGCGTTGCCCGAAACTCACCGCCATCATGCCCACAACTCGTCGGGCATCTTCTACCCTATCATCCTTCGGGACGGAATCGCCTGTGGGAATTGGAAGCCTTTTGAAAAGCAGATGCACTGCCAGCCGTTTGACCCGGCCGACAACTTAGAGGGTATTGAAATGGCGTGGGAAAAGTATCAACGTTATCTTGGTCATTAAACCCAAATGGAACTGTAACACTGTTACAACTGTTACAGTGGATTTTTTTGGTTCCTCCGCAGGGGTATCGTAGGGCCTTTTGGGGGTCGGTGCATCCTCGCTCCTGTGAGCGAAGCTAGAGCGAAGGCAGAGCGAAGGCACAGCGAAGCTACTCCTGGTATGGAGATAGGGGAAAATCGGCCTTCGGATTTGCCCCATCAGGGTTCGGGACAAAGGGAACTCTTGCGGTTGAAAATACATTATGTCGGAAAAAATGTGTATCTTTGCAATCTATTTATTCTGCTTTTTATGGAGAAAACTATCATTCAGCAATGCACCCGGGAACATCTTGACAGGTATGGAGAGATTTATGCTGCGGCATTCTCGGGCGAGCCTTGGAACGACCATTGGTCGGTGGAGGAAGCCACCGTGCACGTCGGCGAAATTCTTGACAGCAAGCAGTCCTATGGCCTTGAATATCTGGTTGACGGCCAGGTGGCGGGCTTTATACTGGGTGCATCTATGCTGTTCCACTATGGAAGGACTTTTGAAATCAACGACCTTGCCGTTTCGCCCGAGTACCAAGGGCGCGGCATCGCCTCCCTCCTACTCGACCGGATGATTGCCGACCTGCGGGAGCAGGGCATCAAGGCCTTCCATCTCATCACTGCGGCCGAGGGCACGCTGCCGGCTTTCTACGAGAGACACGGATTCGCGAAAGAACTGCAGGTGATACTGATGTCGTTGAATTCGTAAAATCGTTAATTCTTTAACGCTCTAATACAACATATGACTGATTTTTGCCAAACTGTCTCAATGTCGCGTCCCTTCGGGACGCTAAGAGTGAGTTTGTTCTGTCACCGCACTGCGCTACGCTTGTACGGTGTTATTGAGATTCAGCCTCTTCGAGGCTGTGAAAAATCAGTCTTTATTAAATCTTTAATTCGTTAGTCTGATTCACACATTAACACGTTAACACATTCATGAATTTAAATAATTTACAAGCCTTATGATTAAACACAAAAACATTACCCTTGCAATTGTTCTCGTTGTGACGACGGCTATGGCCTTTGTCGGATGCAAAAAAGCCGAGAAACCGGGAAACGAAACGCCTAACCCCGACACTTTGGTGACGGACACCATTCCTGAAGAACCTCCGGCAGACAATATCTACCAGTTCAAAGTCCTCAACGGCGAGGGCGATTCGGTGTCGCTTGCCGAATATCGCGACAAAGTGCTGCTGGTTGTCAACACCGCCACTCAGTGCGGCTACACCCCGCAGTACACCGACCTGCAGCGCATCTATGACGCCTACAAAGACAGCGGCTTTGTCGTCCTCGACTTCCCCTGCAACCAGTTCGGCGGACAGGCTCCCGGCTCATTCGACGACATACACGATTTCTGCACCAGCCGCTACGGAATCACTTTCCCGCAGTTTGCCAAGATTAACGTGAACGGTGCCAGCGCCTCGCCCCTGTATGTGTGGCTGAAGAGCAAGAAACCCGGCGACATCCAATGGAACTTTACCAAGTTCCTCATCGACCGAAAAGGCGAGGTGAAACGCCGTTTCGAGCCCGGCGACGCGATGTCGATGGTTGAAAGAGCTGTAATGAATGCACTCTAAACACATTTGCAAGATGAAAGTTCAACGTACCTGGATGCTGGCCGCCATCCTGATTGTCTGCGGGCTTGTCGCCGCCTCGTGCAGGCAGGCCGTGAAAGTGACTCCCGCCAAGGAGGATTGCAGCCAGTTTGTGGCCGTCACCGATGTGGTGCCCGACGCCATTTTGGAGATACGCTACTACAGCACCTACAACTTCGTGGCAACCCGCATCGACGGCTATGAGGAGCCAATTGCCCTCATGACCCAACAGGCCGCCGACAGTCTGCGCGCCGCCAGCGACGATTTCAGAAAGCTGGGCTACTGCATCAAGATTTACGACACCTACCGCCCGCAAATGGCTGTGAGCCACTTTGTGCGCTGGGCTGAGAATCTGGCCGATACCGCCACGAAGCACTGCTTCTACCCCAATGTGGATAAGTCGAGATTGTTTGAAGAAGGGTATATCGCCGCGCGGAGCAGCCATTCGCGCGGCTCGACCGTTGACTTGACCCTTGTGGATATGGCCACAGGCAAGGATGTGGATATGGGCGGTGTGTTCGACTGGTTTGGAATGGAGAGCCACCCCGACTGCGGCGGCAACCCAGAGACGATGGAGTATCGCCAGAACGACACCATCACCGCCGCACAGTTCCAGAACCGCATGATGCTCCGCTCGGTTATGCTGCGCCACGGGTTCCAACCAATTGACAGCGAGTGGTGGCATTTCACTCTGGCCAACGAGCCCTATCCCGACACCTACTTCACCTTCCCGGTAAAGCGACTACAACAAACAAAATAATACCCTGCAGACGCAAGCCCGGCACAATATTTCCACCCATTCCGCGTTATCAAACCACACTACAATAATTCCGATATGCAGATACAGCAATACATCGAATCGAACAAGAACCGTTTTCTCGAAGAGCTATTCTCTTTAATCAGGATTCCCTCCATCAGCTCCGAGTCGGAGCATAAGCCCGATATGGTGCGCTGTGCCGAAAGGTGGCGCGAGCTGCTGGAGCAGGCCGGTGCCGACAACACACGGATTATCGCCACTCAGGGCAACCCGCTGGTGTATGGCGAGAAGATTATCAACCCCGCCAAGAAGACGGTGCTGGTGTATGGGCACTACGACGTGATGCCTGTCACACCCCTCGAATTGTGGAACACGGAGCCCTTTGAGCCCGTCATCAAAGACGGCAAGATATGGGCACGCGGCGCCGACGACGACAAAGGGCAAAGCTTTATGCAGGCCAAGGCTTTCGAGGCCATGATGGCATTGGGCCAGTTGCCCTGCAACGTGAAATTCCTGCTGGAAGGCGAAGAGGAGATTGGCTCTCCATCGCTGAAACAGTGGTTGAAAGAGCCGTCAAATAAAGCACTGCTTAAAGCTGATGTCATCCTGGTGTCGGACACCGATATGGTCAGTCCCGATGTGCCGAGCATCACCACCGGACTGCGAGGCTTGGTGAAATTTGAGATGCGCGTCACCGGTCCCGACCACGATCTGCACAGCGGAGACTTTGGCGGCACAGTGTCCAACCCCGTCAACGTGCTGAGCTGGATGATTGGCACCGTGTTGGACAAGAACGGGCACATCACCATTCCAGGCTTCTACGACGATGTGCTGGTGTGCAGCCGGGAGGAACGTGAACTTATCAACAAGGCCCCATACCGCGACGAAGAGTACCAGAAGAGTGTAGGCGTAGAGGTGCTGCACGGCGAGGATGGCTACACCACGCTGGAGCGCATCGGCATCCGTCCCACCTTCGATGTATGCGGCATACAAGGTGGCTACAGCGGCGAGGGGTTCAAGACCATCATCCCCTCGGTGGCCTGGGCCAAACTCTCTTTCCGTCTGGTGGCCAACCAAGACCCCGAACGCATCGCCAAGCTGGTGGAGAACTACTTCCGCAGCATCGCCCCCGACAGCGTGAAACTGGACTTCACCTACTACGAGAAAGGCATGCCCTATGTCTGCCCCATCGACCTGGAGGAGTACAAAGCGGCCGAAGAGGCTTTCCGCGACACCTACGGCATGCAGCCCATCCCCGCCCACAGCGGCTGTTCCATCAGCATTGTGAGCGACTTTGAGCAAGAACTGGGACTGAAGAGCATCCTGCTGGGCTTCGGCTTGGGTGCCGACAACATCCACGCCCCCAACGAGAACTACCGCATCGACCGCTTCCTCAAGGGCATTGAGACCGCCGTTGCCTTCTTCCAGCATTATGGCAAACAATGATTAAATTGAGAATGGAGAATTGAGAATTGAGAATTATCCGGGTGCGGCAGCCAATTCGAATTCGTTAATTCTTTACTTCGTTAATCGATTCAAACATTAACACATTCACACATTAGCACATTCATAAAAATTATTATACCATGAAAGATGTAAAGAAATACATTGAAGAGAACAAAGACCGTTTTCTCGAAGAACTTTTTGAACTGATACGCATCCCGTCAATCAGCGCCGAGTCGGAGCATAAGCCCGATATGGTGCGCTGTGCCGAGAAATGGAAAGAATTCCTGCTAAAGGCCGGCTGCGACAAAGCAGAAGTGATGCCCTCCGACGGCAACCCCGTAGTGTATGGCGAAAAGACGATTGATCCCGCCAAGCCCACCGTGCTGGTGTATGGCCACTACGACGTGATGCCTGTGGCTCCTTTGGAGCTGTGGCGCACCCAGCCCTTTGAGCCCGTCATCAAAGACGGCAAGATATGGGCGCGCGGTGCCGATGACGACAAGGGCCAGAGTTTTATGCAGGCCAAAGCCTTTGAGTTTATGGTCAAGACCGGCCAGCTGCCCTGCAATGTGAAGTTTATGCTCGAAGGCGAAGAGGAGATTGGCTCGCCCAGCCTCTACGGCTTCTGCGAGAAACACAAAGAGCTGCTCAAGGCCGATGTTATCTTGGTTTGCGACACCAGCATGATTGCCCCCGATGTGCCGAGCATCACCAGCGGCCTACGCGGCCTCTGCTACTGGGAGGTGGAGGTGACAGGTGCCAACCACGACCTGCACAGCGGCATCTACGGCGGCGCCGTTGCCAACCCCATCAACATCCTCTGCAAGATGATTGCCGGCCTGCACGACGAAAACAACCACATCACCATTCCCGGTTTCTACGACGATGTGCTCGTCATCAGCGACGAGGAGCGCGCCCTCATGGCCAAGGCTCCCTTCAACGAGGAAGACTACAAGCGCGAACTCGACATCAAGGCCGTACACGGCGAGAAAGGCTACACCACCAAGGAACGCACAGGCATACGTCCCTGCCTCGACATCTGCGGCATCTGGGGCGGCCATACCGGCGAAGGCTCCAAGACCGTGCTGCCCAGCAAGGCATACGCCAAGATTTCAACCCGACTGGTTGCCAACCAGGATTTCAACAAAATCAGCAAGTTGTTCCAAGACTATTTCGAGAGCATCGCGCCCGACTGCGTGCGCGTGAAGGTGACCCCCTGTCACGGTGGCGCCGCATACGTCAGCCCTCTGGAAATGAAGGCCTACCAGGCTGCCGAGAAGGCAATGGAGACCACTTATGGCAAACGCCCCATACCCACCCGCAGCGGTGGCAGCATCCCCATCGTGGCCGGATTTGAGAAGATACTGGGCACCAAGAGCATCCTGATGGGATTCGGACTGGGCAGCGACGACATCCACGCCCCCAACGAGAACTACCCCCTCGAGCAGTTCTTCAAAGGCATCGAGACCATCCCCTACTTCTATGAGTATTTTGCACAATAATCAATTTATTGCTTGAATGTGTAAATACGTTGTCCGTTGATATGTTGATAAGTTTATACGACTCGCATCATATCAACATATCAACGTATCAACATATCAACAAAACACAATCAGACAATCAAACAATCTTAAAATCATGAAGAAATTTTTTCTTTTAGCTCTATTAAGTCTGGCTATGGTTCCGGCAATGGCCCAGCATCACGGTAACGGCCAGCATTGCGGCAACTGCCCCCACCACAAACAGCATCAGGCACAGCAAGCCCAACAGCCTAAAACCATCAACGGCATGGCCGCCGAGATTGTCAAGGCCTTCCCCGAAGCCAAAAGCGTGAAGAAGGAAGCCAAATGGACTGTGGTATTCGATGCCAACAAAGCCGTGCTGGGCTATGCAGTCTATTCCAAACCCGCCAGCGACGGAATCAAAGGCTACAACGGCGAAACGCCCCTGATGATAGCCCTCGACGCCAAGCAGAAAGTGAAATGCGTGGTACTGCTGCCCAACAACGAGACCCCTGGATACCTGCAACGCGTTGTGGATGCCGGACTTCTCAAACAATGGGACGGCATGAAGGTGAGCAAAGCCTGCAAGAAGAAAGTCGATACCGTTTCCGGTGCCACCTTCTCCTCCCGCAGCATCATCGAGACCCTGCAGGCAGCCCTTAAAGCTTTGTAAGATGCTTTACTCTATTTTTGACAACATGGAGCGCTGCACCCCTGAAGAGGTGCAGCGCTTATTACCTCTTGTGCCGGAAGAACATCAGGCCATTGCACTAAAGTTCAAACACACTTTCGGGCAGTTTGCCACAGTAAAGAGCATCCTGATGCTGAAAGAGTTGCTGGCCGGCAACGGCATGATTCCTCAGGACGATTCGCTCCACTTTGAATACAACGCCCACGGCAAGCCCCATCTGGCAAACCATCCCGACATTCACTTCAACATCAGCCACTGCCCCCACGCCATCGCTGTGGCTATTGACAACGCACCCATCGGAGTGGATGTGGAGCGGTTTGTATCACCGTCCGAATCCCTGCTCAACTATTGCTTGAACGACGAGGAGGTGCAACAGGTAAAACAATCTGACTGCCCCGAGCAGACCTTCGCCGCCTTCTGGACAAAGAAAGAGGCTCTCTTCAAACTACGGGGCACAGGCATCACGCACGAACTACGCGACATACTAACCCATCTTCAACCGGATGAACGGCTGGAGACCACCCTCTACAAAGAGAAAAAGTTTGCCTTTACTCTGGCTTTGACGAATCGCTGACGATAGTGAATTCCAAATCGGCGAGCTTGAAATAGGCTCCCGCAAAGTCCATATAGCCAACACGCACCAACACCGTACCCTCATTCACTTTGGGAGTCATATAATACGTGCCAAGCTCACCGCCTTTGCGCATACCGCATACATCTTCGTTCACCACCTTGAGTATGGTGTTGTTTGCACCAACCTTTTCAAGTTTGATGCGGACCGTGTTCTCCACACCGGCTTTCAACACCATGTTTTCTGGCTCCAAGACCGTGATACCCTGATGCTCTTGTGCCTGTTGAGGAACAGACACCTGTGCTGTGGGAGGCACCTGATATACGGTATCGTATGTTGTATGTTCATAAATGATAGGCTGCTGCTTGACTGAGTCCTGCGTTACCGGCTCCTGGGCAAAGGCTTGAATACCTAAACAGATAAACGAGATAACGAATAGTATTTTCTTCATAATTAAATAATTATTTAGTAAACAACTTCAACATCTTGAGCTTACTTTCTCCCGCTTTTCCGCTATAGGGATGCTCCCGCAGAGAGAGGTTGAACCGGCTGCTGCCCATCAGCACAGTGGAGGGATGCGTGAACTCGCGGAAGCCCCACTCCCCATGATAGGCACCCATTCCGGAATGACCCGTACCGTTGAACGGCACACCTTTTACCATCAAGTGCACACACACCTCGTTGATGCATCCACCGCCATACTGTTGGCTCTGCATTACGCGCCGCGCCCACCGCTTGTTCTTGGTAAAGAGATAAAGAGCCAGCGGGTGCTCGCGCTCGGCAATAGTCGTCATCAGACTGTCAATCTCGCTGTCCTTGAACGGCACCACAGGCAGCAACGGACAGAAGAGCTCCTTTTGCACAATGGGGTCTTCAACCCCGACGGGATATAGTATTGTAGGTGCATAACGGCAGCTGTCGCGGTCCCCATGCCCGCCAAAGACAATGCGGTCCCGGTACTCTTCAGCCAAAGAGGCACATTTGTCGTAAGCCGAAAGCGTTATCAGTTTGGGGTAATCGCCGTTTTGCTCAGCCACCTCCCCTATCTGCTTTGTATAGGCAGCCTTCAACTCGGCAAGGAATGGCTCAGCCACCTCCTCTGCCACAGCCACCTGATTGATATTGATGCAAATCTGCCCGGCATTGCACAGCTTGAAGAAAGCCACCTTGCGGGCAGCGTCCTTCAAGTCCGCATCCTTGCGGACAACGCACCAATTGCCTGTCTCGCCCCCAAGTTCAAGGGCCACGGGTGTGAGGTTCTTGGCCGCCTCCGCCATCACATGCTTCCCCACTGCGGGAGACCCCGTGTAGAAAATCTTGTCAAACCGCTGTGCCAGACAGATGTCGGCCACATCGTGCCCTCCGTCAATTAAGGTGACGTACTCCGGAGGAAACACCTCGGCGATAAACCGTTTCAGCACCGCCGTACAGGCCGCCGACTTAGAGCTTGCTTTGATTACCGCTGTGTTGCCACCGGCAATGCTTGCCGTCAGCACTCCGAGGGTGAGCAGAATGGGGAAGTTGAACGGACTGATAATCAGCATAACCCCATACGGCATCTTATATACCTTGGTCACCAAACTGGGAAAACACATCAAGTCGCTGTAGTGGCACTCTGGCCGCGCCCAACGGCGCAAACCGCGGATGGTTTCGTCAATCTCCGTCACCGTAGGGAGGATATCACATAGGTACGCCTCCACCGCACTGCGGCCCAAATCCGCTGCCAATGCCTGTTCAAACTCCTGCTCATAAGACAACACCGCGCAGCGCAGCCTCTTCAGTTGCGCTATCCTCCATTTCACATCAAGGGTTTGCCCTGTGCGGAAAAAATCGCGCTGGGCAAGCACTACCTGCTGAATCTCTTCCTGGCCATACTCCATAATCGCAAACTATTTTACGACAGAGAATTTATAAGAAACACCATTTAACCGGTAGAAATAAGATCCTGCGGCAAAACCCTGAAGGTTCAAGGTGTACGCTTTTGTTCCAGTCGGCACGATGGTATGATGCACCACCGACCCGTCAGCGGCAAACACCGTGAGTATAGCATTGAATGCCAAATCTACAGGAATGGTGATTTGTCCTGAAGCGGGATTGGGGAAAGCCGGCGCAACATGCATCTCGCTGTTCTCCATAATGCCTTCCTTATTGGGATATATATGGTGTATCATGGCATGTCCGTCAGTAAAAGTATAGCTGCTGGATCGTTCTATCGATGCCATGGGCGTAAGTGTGTAGAAACCGTTGGAACTACCATTCCAACCCCAGTTAACCCAATATCTGTTCAGGCTGCTGCCCGACACACCGCAAATCACAAAGGCATGGTTGGCATCGGTCCCCGTGCTGCGCGGCGACGTGGCGCGATAGTAAACCGGCCGCCCGTTCTCCTCGATTTCTACATGGAGAAGCCTGTTCCACTCATTGTCGCTAACCCCGTCGCGTTTAAGATAGGTGGCCTTGTTACTGTAGCCAAAATAGCGCCACAAGGCTTCTGGCACCTTGTTTGAGCTTGCGCTGCTGCCGTCCAAGCCCCATTTCATCCCCACTGTCACACCACAGGCAAAGAGGAGCTTTCCGACAGCACGTTTCTCCTCCCATACACTTGTCCTTGACAACTTGTTCGGCATGCTATCGTACACAAACTTGTTGGAATCCACACGGAACTTGTACCTAATAGTCTGCCCATCCCATGAAGTCATAGCATTATAATTCCCCTCAGTACCGCCTTTGACGGGATACTTCCAGTAATGAATAATGGTGCCCATGGCGGTAGCCACACAGCCCGTAATGCAATGCTTCCCATCTTTGGTGGGGCACATGATATTGTAGGTGGGGCTGTTTGCCGACCCCTGACCCCATGTGGACTTCACCAGCGAACCAGCCTTGGAGTTGTCGAGGAAAAGTGTATGGTTATACACCTCATCCCACAAACTCTTTACCTGACTCGACACAGCTGTTCCGTGGGTCTGATTGTCGGACACCACTTGGGCATAGCCTTCTAAGATGGCCTGCAAGGCTGGGTTGCCTACTGTATCTATATAGCCAGAAGTGGAATAGGCCAATACCGGCT